>OKDE01000039.1_pt1 | contig 75025 bp, 93 predicted proteins | sample 1613501 | NCBI WGS metagenome assembly OKDE01 (sample SAMN04436860, study PRJEB24849) | human gut metagenome | biome: human gut; feature: NICU; material: stool | host: Homo sapiens | place: USA: Saint Louis, MO | collected 2011-09-07
AGAACTTTGTGAGCCGGGGCATGGTGGTTGACTTCGCCGTACACCAGCCAGACCGTGAGGACGGCGGCATACCCAATCCACATTTTCATGTGCTTTGCCCTATCCGCCCCATCGAGCAGAACGGCAAATGGGGGCTAAAGCAACGCCGGGTGTATGAGCTGGACGAGGACGGCAACCGTATTCGAGACGCAAACGGAAAGTTTGTGTTCAACGCCGTTCCCACTACCGACTGGGGCAGTCCCGAAACGCTGGAATACTGGCGGCAGACATGGGCGGAGCTATGCAATGGCAAGTTTGCGGAAAAGGGGCTTGACGTTCGTATCGACCACCGAAGCTATGAGCGTCAGGGCGTGGAGCTTCTTCCCACCGTCCACGAGGGCGCAACCGTCCGGGCAATGGAGAAGAAAGGCATACGCACCGAGAAAGGCGAGTTCAACCGCTGGATCAAGGCGACCAATGCCGTTATCAAGGACATCAGAAAGAAAATCTCTCTCCTGTTCGACTGGATAACGGAGATAAAAGCTGAGCTTGCCAAGCCGCAGACACCTGCACTTGTCAAGAAAAAGTAGACACTAAAAAAGGCAAAATTACAGGAAGCCCAGTTCGGTCTTGTACTGAACTGGGCTTTTGTAGCCCAAGGCAGCAGCCGGACGGAGATGATTGAAGAAATAAACGTACTGATTTAGCAATTCCGGCAAGTTGTCTGCATCTGCAAGTCCGTAGTCCAGATATAATTCTTCTTTGATCCAGCCATTTAGTGCTTCAATAATTGGGTTATCTGTTGGAGTTCCCCCTCGCGACATTGACCGAAGTATGTTATAATGTTCATGGGCGTGGCAAAATGCCCTGGAGGAGTAGACGGCTCCCTGGTCGGTGTGGAAGACTACCTGGGGTTTCTGCTCCTCTTTTTTGCCTGCCAGGCTATTCAGCTTGTCCAGGCAATGGTAATAGGGCTTGTTATCTCCTGCGATTGGAGAAACACTGTGGGCAATGATCTCGTTGTTGAATGTATCTAACAATAGTGTCCATTCCCATTGCTTTCCATTGTTCTTGAGTATTGTCATATCCGACACCACAATCTGCAGTGGTGCCTTTGCATTCCAGTGTCCCTTCACAAGGTTCTCATACTTGATGCTTTCTTCTCCCGGTGGCCGGTATCTGCACTTTCTAGCTTTGGAACGTATCCCGGCAGCTTTGCAGCATTTATGTGCCAGATTGTCAGAAAACACCCATCCTGTATTATGAAAGATATTTCTGGCAAGACGATGATAACCGAGGGATGGGTGTAATTCATGTTCCTCATGAAGCAGTTGTGTAAGCAGAATACGATCCTGTTCATAGCGGTTGAGCTTCCCTTGCCGTGATTTCCACTTGTAATATCCAGAACGGTTGATTCCCATAATCTTACACAGAAAGTCTACTGGATACTTTACTTTGAGTTCTTCGAGAACTTCGTAGTCTTTCCGCTGCCAGTAACGTATTCCCTGTTTGCACCAACTCCTTCCACCCAATACCCTTTTTTTAACCGGGCTATTTCTACTTCCTGCTTTGCCACCAGCAGCCGCAGACGTTCCACCTCTGACAGCGACTTACTACGATGAAGAGCTGCATAAGGATTCCCGTTGTGAGGCTCCAAGGCGTCCTCTCCGTCTTGTAAGTATCGCTTGACCCAGCTGGATACTAAGGCGTTTCCGATGCCGTAATCCCTTTCAATTTGTCTTACAGAAATATGATCTTCCAAATGGAGCCGAATATATCTCATCTTTTCTTCTTTGCTGTATTTTCTATGTGGTGTCCCTTTCTTGCCCATATCTTCACTTCCTTTCCATATTCATTATACTACGAAAAAAGTAGACACCCACACTTTTGTGAGTGTCTACTTTCATTTTACAGATGCACCAAGCCGCAGACACCCGACCTTGTTTCTCTGCTGAACGATTATTACACCCAGCGAAAAGCCGGGGCATATTCGCAAAAAGGCAAAATCAGCAATCTGAAAGAGATGAACGAGACCTACAATTATCTCCGGGCAAACGGCATTTACACCCTTGAAGATTTGGAAAGCAGATTGCAGAGCCACCGCACCACCGTTGACGGCTTAAAGACAACGATGGACAGCCAGAACGCCCGAATGAAAGCAATCCGCAGTCTTAATGATTACTCTGCCACCTACAAGAGCTTAAAGCCTGTCTATGACGGCTTGCAGAAAATCAAGTTTGAGAAATCGAGAGCCAAGTACAAGACGGAACACGCTGATAAGCTGAAAATGTTCTACACCGCCAGACGAAAGCTGACCGAGGAGTTCCCGGACGGCAAGGTGGATATGGGAAAGCTATCCAAAGAGTATGACACGCTGGAACAGGAGCATGAGACCACCTATGCCGAGTTTAAGACCGTCAGAGAGGATTTACAGCGGCTTTGGAAAGTAAAGTCAAACATTGATACTGCCGTCCGATTTAATCAGCGTACAGCGGAACAAAAGCTCCAAAATCAACCCCAAATACGACACAAAAAGGAGGATATGACACGATGAATTACACGCAGGCACAGATTGACCGGGCAAATGCCGTCAGTCTGGAAGATTTTCTCCACACACAGGGAGAAACACTTATCAAAAGCGGGCGGGAGTACCGCTGGAAAGAGCATGACAGTTTGATCGTCCGGGGAAACAAATGGTTTCGCCACAGTCAGAGCAAAGGCGGCTATCCCATTGATTTCGTCATGGAGTTTTACGGAAAGTCTTTTCCCGAAGCTGTCCAACTGCTGACAGGTGAAAGCGGCGAGGGACAGACCGAAGCCACCACAGCACCGCCCGCAGAGTTCCACTTGCCCCTACACAACCGCACAGTCGACAGAGCAATTCAATATCTTTGTGAAAGCCGAGGTCTCAACAAATCGCTTGTTGAGACTTTTCTTCTTTCCGGGGATATTTACGAGGACAGCAAACGGCACAATGTTGTGTTTGTCGGCAGAGACCGAAGCGGCACACCGAGATATGCTCATGTGCGAGGAACGCAGGAAAGTTTCAGGCAGGACATTGCCGGCTCTGATAAATCTTATCCGTTCCGCTATGAGGGAAACGGCAGTCAGCTCTTTGTCTTTGAAGCACCCATAGACCTTTTATCCTTTATCTGCCTTTATCCGCAGGACTGGCAGACGAGAAGCTACCTTGCCCTGGGCGGTGTGTCTGGCAAGGCTCTTGACCGTTTTCTCTCTGAACGCAAGGACATCTTGAAAGTGTTCCTCTGCCTTGACAGCGACACCGCAGGAAATGAAGCCTGTACCCGACTGGCACAGACTATTCCCGGCGAGAACGCTGTCATTCGTCTTGTCCCGGCAAGAAAAGACTGGAACGATGTTCTCCGTCAGCAAGGGGATATTCCCAACCGCAAATTCATAGCCGAGACAATCACGCTGCGAGAGCTGCCAACCGCCCAGCCTGTCCCTATGCTCCGCATGGCTGATGTGGAGCTGACGAGCGTGGATTGGCTATGGTTTCCGTATATCCCATTCGGAAAGCTGACCATCATACAGGGCAACCCCGGCGAGGGCAAAACCTACTTTGCCATGCGTCTTGCGGCGGCTTGCACCAATCGAAAGCCTTTGCCCGGTATGGAGACCCTTGAGCCGTTCAACATCATCTATCAGACCGCCGAGGACGGTCTGGGTGATACCGTCAAGCCGAGACTGATAGAAGCGGACGCAGACCTTGAACGAGTGCTTGTCATTGATGACAGGGACATACCGCTGACCCTTGCCGATGAACGCATAGCAAGAGCAATCCGGGAGAACAATGCCAAGCTGGTTATCATAGACCCGGTACAGGCGTTTTTAGGAGCAGATGTGGATATGAACAGAGCAAATGAAGTCCGTCCCATCTTCCGCAGTCTGGGAGATATTGCACAGGCTACCGGGTGTGCTATCGTTCTGATAGGACACCTCAACAAAGCCGCAGGAACGCAAAGCACCTACCGGGGATTAGGCTCTATCGACATTACGGCGGCAGTCCGCAGTCTGCTGTTTATCGGCAAACTGAAAGACAATCCCACAACGAGGGTGCTTATCCATGAGAAAAGCTCTCTTGCACCACCCGGACAGTCCCTTGCTTTTTCTCTGGGAGACGAGAAAGGGTTTGAATGGATAGGTGCTTATGACATTACCGCCGATGAACTGCTTGCCGGAACGGACACAGCCAAGACGGAAAGCAAGACCGCACAGGCAGAAATGCTGATACTGGAACTGCTGGCAAACGGAAAGAAAATGCCAAGTGCAGAGCTGGAAAAAGCGGTCAATGACCGAGGGATTTCCTCACGCACCATGCGAACGGCGAAAAGCCGTATCGGAGACAGGCTCATAACCGAGAAAGACGGCACAGCATGGGTTTGCTATCTCCGAAACTGACACAGGAACAAGGCAAGCGTGGCAAAGACGGCAAGGTGTTTATAGATACCTTAATGTTGCCGCCTTGCCTTGTTCCCTCATACTGACACCGCCCGATGATGAACAGTCACCGGGCATTTTTCATTTACAGGAGGATTTTGAATGAACAATACCGCAACCAACAGTACCCCTTGCCCGACTGTGAGAAAGCAGATCGGCAAGACAACCTATATCGTGCGTGTGCATTTCAGCCAGACCGCCAAGGAGACGATGGAGGACAAAATCAAGCGTCTGCTGCGTGAGGAAGTCCGCAGAATGTGACTTCTTTGTGAATTTGATGAAAAAGTCCTTGACTTTTCGTCTCTGGCAAAACGGCGAAAAGTATCTTAATTTCCGCCGCCGTCCGCCTGTCCGCCTTTATCCTCCCGCAGATCGTAGGCATCACCAGCCGGGACGATATGGAACTGGGACAGATGGGGGACCGCAAACAAGCCGTCTTTGCCATCATCCCGGACAATGACGGCACATTTAACTACCTTGTAGGTATGCTCTACACCTGCGCCTTTCAAGCCCTCTACTATCAGGCGGACAAGGTACACCAGGGGGCGCTGCCAGTCCCCGTCCGTCTGATGATGGACGAGTTTTGCAACGTGTCCCTGCCGGACGACTTCGGCAAACTGCAAGCCACCATGCGCTCCCGCAACATCATGTCCACCATCGTCCTGCAAAACATATCGGCTCTAAAGGCCCTGTTCAAAGACGATTGGGAGGGCCTGATGGGTAATGCAGATACGCTGGTATATCTCGGCGGGAATGAGCAAAGTACGCACAAATACATTTCCGAAATGCTGGGGAAAGAAACCATCGGAACCCGGAACCAGAGCATTTCCAAAGGCTCCCACGGCTCCACATCCACCAGCCACCAGCAGACCGGCCGCGAACTTTTGACCCCCGATGAAGTCCGGGCGATGGATAACGACTATGCCATCGTCTTTATCCGGGGCGAGAGGCCGGTCATTGACCGCAAATATGACATTCTCAAGCACCCCCATATCAAGCTTACCGAGGACGGCGGGGCCGCCCCCTACATCCATTATCCCGGCCTGACCTTTGAGCAGGAGGATCTGTCCCTGCCCTTCGACGGCCTGGACAATATTGAAATCATTGACGAGGAGGACTTTCACCATGAAAAAGACCGTTGACACCATTTCCGCCAGCCGCCAGCGCAAGGCCAAGCGCCGCTACTTCGGGGCTGTCCTGGCCCTGACCCTCTGCGCGGCCCTGACCTGTCCGGCCCTGGCTGCCGGGAGCGACCCGCTGACCATTGTAAATAATCTTTCTGATTTCATTTTCAATATCATCAAGGCCGTGGGCGTGATCGTTCTGGGCTGGGGCATCGTCCAGGTGGGTATGTCCATCCAGTCCCATGACGCCAGCCAGCGCACCCAGGGCTTCCTGTGCCTGTTCGGCGGCTTGATGATCGCTTTTGCCAAGGAGATTTTGACCGCCATCGGCGCGATCTGACCCATCCGGGGGCGGGCCGTCCGGCCTGCTCCCTACATTATCATATATTGTCGAAAAATGCGTCTCGAATTGAGACGCATTTGGGGAGGTGACTATGCTTTGAGCGATAACTGGATCGTCGGCAACCTGCAATCGGCCTTTGAAACCTGGAACGGCAAAATTTCCGAGATATGGAGCCTTATCACCACCACGCCCCAGGCGTTCCACGGCGGGGCCATCTGGACGACCATCGTGACCATCAATGAGGCGCTGAAAGCCGTGGGTTACGGCCTGCTGGTGCTGTTCTTCGCCATGAGCGTGTTCCAGTCCGCCGTCTCCTTCCGGGACTTCCAGCGCCCGGAATTTGTACTGCGGCACTTTATCCGCTTTCTGCTGGCAAAACTGGCCGTCGGCTCCGCGATGGACATTATGACGGGCATTTTCTCCGTGTGCGGGAGCGTGGTACAGACCGTGATGAACAGCATCGGCGGTATGGCCTCGGCCAGTGTCAGCGTCCCCCAGGAGATCGTTGACGCCATCGAGGGGGTGGGCTTTCTGGCCAGCATCCCGTTGTGGCTGGTCTCCCTGCTGGGCAGCCTGTTCATCACCATCATGTCCTTTATCCTGATCCTCACCGTGTATGGGCGCTTTTTCCGTCTGTACTTCTACACCGCCCTGGCCCCGATCCCGCTGGCGTCCTTCGCCGGGGAAGGCACCAGCTTCGCCGGGAAAGCCTTTTTGAAAAGCTATATCGGCGTTTGCATGGAGGGTGCGGTCATTGTCCTGGCCTGCCTCATTTTCTCCGCTTTTATGTCCAGCGGGACGCCGGTGGTAGATACGACCCTCTCCGCCGTCACCATGAGCTGGCAGTACATCGGGGAAACGATCTTCAATATGCTTGTCCTCGTTGGACTGGTGAAGGGCGCCGAGCGCATTGTCAGGGAGATGTTCGGACTGTAAGAATTTGTCGAAATGCGTCTCAATTTGAGACGCATTAAGGAGGAATTACAACATGGAAATCAAAATCCCCAAGGAAGTGCGGGCGCACAAGGAGACCATATTCTTCGGCCTGTCCGCCCGGCAGTTCATTTGCGCGGTGCTGGCCGTGGCGGTGGCCGTGGGCGTGTACTTCCTTATCAAACACGTTGTCGGCCCGGAGACGGCAAGCTGGGCCTGCATCGTGGCGGCGGCTCCCGTGGCCGTCACCGGCTTTTTCCAGTACAACGGCCTGACCTTTGAGCAATTCGCCTGGGCCTGGCTCAAATCTCAGATCCTCTGCGCCGGGCCGCGCACCTTCCAGTCGGAAAATATCTACTGCAAGGCGCTGACAAGGAAGGGAGTGCATGACTATGATTAAGACGTTAGCCGCCGCCAACAAGAGCGAGAGAGAGCATTTCAAAATCCCCCGCAGCGTCCAGCAGTCCATACCCATCCAGCGCATCTATCGGGACGGGATATGGATGGTGAACGGAAAATACAGCCGGACGTGGCGCTTCGCGGACATTAACTACTCCGTAGCGTCCCATGAGGATCAACAGGAAATGTTTTTGTCCTACTGCGGCGTCCTCAACAGCCTGCCTACCGGGGCCACGGCGAAAATCACCATCAACAACCGCCGTCTCAACGGCACCGACTTCCAGCACAGCGTCCTCATGCGGCTGAAAGGGGACGGCCTGGACAAGTACCGGCAGGAGTACAACGGCATCCTCATGGAGAAGGCCGTGGAGAGCAACAACCTCATTCAAGATAAATACATCACCATTTCCGTTGAGCGGAAGAACATCGAGGAGGCCCGCACCTTCTTCAAGCGGGTGGACATTGACCTGGGAAAGAGCTTCGGCAAGCTGGACAGCGGGGCCAAGGCCCTGGACAACCATGAACGGCTCCGCATTTTCCATGACTTTTTCCGCCCCGGCGAGGAACAGGACTTCCGCATCGACTTGTCCGAGGCTATGAAGCGGGGACACAGCTTCAAGGACGCCATCGCCCCGGATGGGATGCAGTTCAAGGCCGACCACTTCGAGATCGGCGGGAAGGTGGGCCGGGTGCTGTTCCTCCGGGAGTACGCCAGCTACATCAAAGACCGCATGATAACCGACCTGTCCGACTTCTCCCGGAACCTCATGCTATCCATCGACATTCTCCCCGTTCCCACCAACGAGGCCATCAAGGAAATGCAGGCCCGGATTTTGGGAGTGGAGAGCGACATTACCCGCTGGCAGCAGAAGCAGAACGCCAACAACAACTTTACCGCCACCGTCCCCTATGAGCTGGAGCAGCTTCGGGCGGAAAACAAGGAGTTTCTGGATGACCTCTCCACCCGCGACCAGCGGATGATCTTCGCCAACGTCACGTTGGTACACATGGCCGACACGCTGGAGCAGTTGGACGCCGATACCGAGACCCTGCAATCCATCGGCAACGAGAGCCTTTGCCAGTTCTCCGTCCTCCGCTATCAACAGGAGGACGGCTTAAACACGGCCCTGCCCTATGGCCTGCGCCGTGTCAAGACCACCCGCACCCTCACCACCGAAAGCACCGCTGTCCTTATGCCCTTTAGAGTGCAGGAGATCCAGGACGCGGGCGGTATTTATTATGGTGTAAACGCCGTAAGCCGCAACCTTCTAATCTGCAACCGAAAGCGGCTCCTGAACCCCCACGGCTTTATCCTGGGCGTGTCCGGCTCCGGCAAATCCTTCAGCATGAAGGAGGCCATCACCTTTATCGCCCTTTCTACCAACGATGATATTATCATCATTGACGCAGAAAGAGAATACGGCGACCTGATCCGCGCCCTGGGCGGGGTGGTCATTGAGATTTCCCCCAGCAGCCCCCACCACATCAATCCGCTGGAAATTGCCAGGGGCTACGGCACCGGCGAGAACCCGGTGGCGATGAAGTCCGAGCTGATGATGAGCATTTGCGAGCAGCAGATGGGCGCGGGCCAGTTGGGGGCCTTCCACAAGTCCATCATTGACCGCTGTACCGCCAATGTGTACCACGACCTAATCAAGAGCGGCGGCAAGGCCCGTCAGCCGATCCTGTCCGACTGGCGAAACGAGGTCAAGCGGCAGGAGGAACGGGAGGCCCAGGAGCTGGCCCTCGCGTCGGAGCTTTTCGTGGAGGGCAGCTTGAATATGTTTGCCCATGAGACCAACGTGGATATTGCCAACCGCATCGTATCCTTTGACTTGTATGAAATGGGAGAACAGTTGAAACCGACGGCTCTCAACGTCACTCTGGAGACCATTCAAAACCGTGTGGCGGCTAACCGGCTGGCCGGGAAGTACACATGGGTATTCGTGGATGAGGTGTATCTGTTCTTCCGCTACCACTATTCGGCGCAGTTCCTCTATAAGTGCTGGAAGCGGTTTCGCAAGTATGCCGCCGCCATGACCGCCGCCACGCAGAACGTAGAGGAATGTCTGCGCTCCGACACCGCCCGGCTCATGTTCGCCAACAGTGAGTTTCTGGTGCTGCTGAACCAGGCGGCCACCGACCGGGCGGAGCTTGCCAAGCTGCTGAACATCTCCGCAAACCAAATGTCCTACATCACCAGCGCCGAGGCCGGTCACGGCCTGATCCGGGTGGGCGGCTCCATCGTCCCCTTCGCCAACGAGTTCCCCAGGGACACGGAACTTTACCGCTTGATGACCACTACCCCCGGTGACAAGTAAAAATCCTGTCGAAATGCGTCTCAATTTGAGACGCATTTCGACCTCTTTTTTATATGGAGAACAACATGAAGAAAATCAAGGAAAAGCCCAAGACAGGCAAGGCCAAGGGGACGAAAAGCAAATCCCAGCCTGCCCTTGCCCCCAGGCAGGCGGCCAAGCTGATGAAGGACAAGTACCTCCGCCAGTTTGACCAGCGCCAGGAGGGGCGGGAGAGCGAGACCACCCAGGCCATCGACCAGTTGGAGGACGGCGGGCAGTTTGTGGCGGACGAGCTGGCCGTCCATACCCAGCCCCACCGTTCCCGCCAGCGTGACAGACGCATCAAGGAGAAACCACAGCCTGGACAGGAGGCCACCAAGCAGGCACCGGGGCCGGACGGCCCGCCGCCCCCGGAGGGGCCGCCAACAGCCCAGGAACGGCCCACAGCCGCTACTCCCAAGGAGAGGACGGCGCAAATCAAGACCCGGCAGGCGGAAGCGGCCAGCGGCGGCAAAACGCCCCCACGGACAGCCGACCAGCCGCCCCAGGCTGTCCAGACCATCAAGGAGCGCCCTGCCAGCGCCATTAAGAGCGGCAAGGGACAGCCGCAGGCACCCATCATCAAAGAGCGGGGGGCATACCGGCCAGCCCCGCCGCCTGGAACAGTACGACAGGCCGGGCCAGACCCCAGCCGCCAGAGGATGGAGCGGCCCGGCCAGCGGCCCCCCACAGCGCCCCAGGGGAGGGGGCGGGAGAGGCCGGTATCGTCCAACATTCCCACCCGGCCCATGCAGACCGTCCAGCGGCGGGGCCTTTCCAGCCAGCCGGGAACTTCCGCAGGCAGGGCCGCACAGAGTACCCAGGCCGTCCAGACCACCAAAACCGTCCCCGGCGAGGGGCGGCAGTTCCCACGGGGCAGGGCCAGCCCCAAAGCCCCCGTACCCAAGCGCCGGGGTATCGCCTATGCCAAAGCACCCTTTGCGCCCAAGACGGCCCGGACGCCCTTCAAGGCGTCGCCCCGGCCCCTCCGGGCCGCTGGACAGACCGCCCAGCGGCGTATGACCCAACAGGCCGTGAAGCGGGCGGGAAAAGCGGCGAAAAACACAGCGGCGGCCAGACGAGTAGTGCAGGCTGTGACAAAGGCTGTCGCCTCCTTGGTCAGTTCTCTTATAGGGCTGGTGGGCGGCGGCATCCTTTTGATCGTGCTGGTAGTGGTCATTATTATCGCCGCCGTCGCCAACTCGCCCTTTGGCCTGTTCTTTGCCGAGGAACGCAGCGCCCCGGACACCGTTTCCGTGGCCGAGGCCGTTGGGACGGTGAACGTGGCCTATAATACCAAGCTGGAGGAATTGCAGGCCGGGGACTATGACAGTATAGATGTGACCGGCGCCGCCGCTGACTGGCCCGACGTGCTGGCCGTATTCGCCGCCCGGTACGCCGGGGCGGAGGACGGTATTGACGTGGCCACCCTGGACGCTGACCGTGTGAGCAAGTTGACCGCCACCTTTTGGGATATGACGGCCCTGACCTCAACGGTGGAGACCATCGACCACCCGGACAGCGACCCGGACGATGATACGGATGATAGCTGGACGGAACGCATTTTGCACCTCACCATCACCGCCAAGACCGCCGAGGACATGAAAACGGCCTACGGTTTCACCGCCTATCAGATTTCCGCCCTGGATGAATTGCTGGCAGACCGGGCCGCGCTGTCCTCCCTGGCCGGGAGCCTTGCCATCACAAATGCGGATGTACGGGAGGTGCTGGCGGCCTTGCCCGCTGATTTGGAACAGGCCCGCCGGGACACCGTACAGACTGCCCTTCAGCTTGTAGGGAAAGTCAACTACTTTTGGGGCGGAAAGAGCCGCGCCATTGGCTGGGACTCCCGCTGGGGGCAGCTTACCAAGGTGTGGGCCGCTGGCAGCTCCACCACAGGCACCTACCGCCCCTTCGGGCTTGACTGTTCCGGTTTTGTTGATTGGACGTTCAACAACAGCCTGGGCTATATCATAGGCCACGGAGGGGGTGTTATCATGCAGCACCGATACTGTACCGATATTTCGCAGAGCGCGGCCCAACCCGGAGACCTGGCTTTTTATCCTGACGATAGCCATATCGGGATCATCGTTGGCAGAAATGAGGCTGGAAAGCTGTTGGTCTGCCATTGTGCCAGTGGACAGAATAATGTTGTTATTACCGAGTTTTCCGTGTCCGGCTTTACCGCCGTGGGCAGGCCGGACATTTTTGACTGACAGGAGGCGGGCCATGACGGAATATGAAAAGCTGATAACAGCGGAGCAGATTGCCCACACTGTTGAAATTACGGAATGTCTGACTGGAAAAACGGGGATGGCAAACACTTGCGCCGGTAGAGTGGCCCTGTTCTATGGCGCAGAGGATGGAAACGATGATAAGATTGTTACGCCCAGGACATTCAGCAGACAGTTCAAAATTACAGCGGCCATATTGGGATAAGGCAGCCGACCATCCCACGAAAATCGTCGGAAAATGCGTCTCAACTTGAGACACGTTTTAAGGCCCCATACTGGCAAATTTGCTGGTACGGGGCCTGTTTTTTATTTTTCTGCAAGATTGATAAGTTTTTTCGCATACTCAACGGTGTATACTTTGCCACCAGATGGCTTATTCAGATAGCAGATACACACGCTGCTGTAATCTGCCAGGTGTCTATTGCGCTCGAACATACAATCTCTTGTATATTCCTGGGATGTATAGACAACTTTGTTTGCCTGTCTCTCTCCCAATGAGTTCTCTGTCCAATATGTTTGACAAACCTACACTTCCTCGCTGTGGCGTATCAAGTGATCTTACTGAACATATGGCGCACCTTGTCCAGGCGGCTGTTTGGACGGCGGGGCTGGATGACCGGCTCGCCGACAGTGGCCTGATACCCTTTCAGTTCCGTCAGGCATACGCTCCGCCCGTTGGTGTAAAAGGCCAGATCAGTACGGTATGCCTGTATGCAGCGGACGGGAATCTCGCCAGTAAAGACAACTTCATCCTTTTTTACCTGGGCCGTTTCAATGGTGGCACAGTATTTCGGCGCATCATGATAAGCCCTGGAAAGGTATTCCTGGGGTGCATAGAGGGTGAAGGAGAGATAAGGTTCCAGCAACTGCGTTCCTGATTCCTTCAATGCCTGTTCCAATACAATCGGGGCCAATGAGCGAAAGTCCGCCGGCGTGCTGACCGGGCTATAATAAAGCCCGTATTCAAAGCAAATCTTACAGTCCGTTACGTTCCAGCCACACAAGCCTTGCTCCAGACCGTAACGGATACCATCCATGACAGCGTTTTGAAAACTCTGGTTCAAGTATCCCAGGGAAACCCGGCTCTCGTATTGTACACCGGAGCCAAGCGGGAGCGGCGTAACAGACAGTCCGATGGATGCCCAAAACGGGTTGGGCGGCACCTCGATATGGATAGTGTGGCTGGCCGCTTTGAGCGGCCGCTCTAAATAAATGACGGTGGGTTCCTTCACCGCTGTTTCAATCTTGTACTTTTCCGCCAGCAAAGCGGAAACAACCTCCAACTGCACCCGACCCAAAAAAGAAAGAATGATCTCATGGGTGATGGAATCCACCTCGTAGCGCAAAAGCGGGTCAGTATCCGCAATCTGCGTAAGAGCGTCCAGCAGCCGTTCTCTTTGCGCTGCCGTTTTCGGCGCAATCGTCGTCCGCAGCATGGGGAGGGGGGCATCGCGCCACCTTTCACGAGGAAGCCGGGTGTTGTCCCCCAATACGTCGTTTAATCTCACACTGTCGCTGGGGAGGATGACAATTTCGCCCTTATGGGCGGTGTCTGTCCGAACAATCTCCCCTTTGGATGGAATACGCATCTCTGTGATTTTCAGCTTTTCTCTCCCGGCCAGGGCCACCGTATCCCGCAGGCGCAGCGTTCCGCTGTATAGCCGCAGATAGATGAGCCGCTGGCCACAATCTGTATACTCCACCTTGAAAACGCTGCCGCATAGGGCGGCGCTCCCCTGTTCCCCAATCGGTTGGAACAGCCCTGTCACCGCATCCATCAACGGTTGAATGCCAAGGCCCTTTTTGGCGCTGCCATGATAGACCGGGAACAGGGAGGCGTCTTGAACCCGCCGCTGTTCCTCCCGCGCAAGTTCTTCCCGGCTGATCGGTTCTCCTGCGATATACTTTTCCAATAATTCATTGTTATTTTCGATGACCGCATCCCATGCTTCTATGTCGGTATTTTCCTCCAGGACTATTTCCGGGGACAGCGACACCGTCTGCTTGATGATAATATCGGCGGAGAGCTTATCCCGAACAGACTGATACACGCCTTGCAAATCAACGCCAGCCTGGTCGATCTTATTGATAAAGATAACGGTGGGAATGTCCATTTTCCGCAGAGCATGGAACAGAATACGGGTCTGGGCCTGCACACCATCTTTAGCAGAGATCACCAAGACGGCCCCATCTAAAACAGCCAAAGAACGGTACACCTCCGCTAAAAAATCCATGTGGCCGGGCGTATCCACAATGTTGACTTTACATCTGTGCCACTGGAAGGAAGTGACTGCCGCTTGAATGGTAATCCCACGCTGCCGCTCCAAAAGCATGGTGTCCGTCCTCGTTGTCCCTTTTTCGACGCTCCCCGGTTCTGAAATGGCTCCGCTGGCATATAGCAGGCTCTCCGTCAAGGTTGTCTTTCCAGCGTCTACATGGGCAAGAATCCCGATATTGATAATGTTCATGTCTATCCTCCATACAAGGCCCAAATGGGCGCAAAAATCCCCAGCGGCTAATACTTTTACCGCTGGGGATCATGACTTCGGATACACAGAAGTATGACGGCTTACATGAGCCGCTCTCCGTCACGATATTTACTAAAAAGGCAAAAGTATTCTTAAATTGGGTACAAAAACTAAGCCCCTGCAAGGGGCAATCATTTTTGCGCCCATTATCAAATTTTATTTAAGAATACCTTGCCGCATATTTGATAGACTCCTCAAATCAGGATAATAGCAGTATATCATAGTACGCTCTAAAAAGCAAGAAATTATTTTACCCGATTCCCCAAATATCCGCTGGTGGATATGGGCTGGACACGGCCCGACTGCTACACCTACAATAAGGATGTATGGGGATTGGCAACCAAGGCAAGCTGTTGCCTGTTTTGCCCGTTCCATACCAACTACTTTTACTGGCATGTCCAAGAACATGAGCCGGAATGTTACGCCTGTGCGCTCCTTGTAGATAATCTTGTGGAAACACATCAGGCCCGCCCGCTGCTGAGAAGCAAACTATTCCTATCAAAGTCTCGAAAACGTCTGCGGGATCTGACAGTAGAGGATTGCCAAGACACACAGGCATTTCTATATCGTCAAAGACCAGTGTGGAGCGGATTTTAATATGCTGCGGAGAATGTTGAAAAATGCGTCTCAAGTTGAGACGCATTTTTATTTGCGTTAGAGCCTGCTCTAGCTTGAGGATAGTTATAATAATGTAAAATTGTAGTTGCGCAAAATGCCTTGACCGATTCGGTCATATATGATATACTGTCCGAAAAAACCGATTCGGTTATCTCAGGAGGAAAGCAACATGGAGTTTTCAAGAGATGATTTGAACGAGGCTAAAAGGCAAATTGACTCAACGCTTCATAAACTAAGAGAAACAATAAAGACTTTTGAATCCAAAGAAAACCAAGGAAGATATAAGTCGCAGATTACATTGGCAAGAAGGCGAGTAAAAGCATTTGAAATTGCGAATTATCTCATTGAAAATGAACTCAAAAGCTAATATTTTCTTGTTTATGAAGGCACATCTGATATTTGGACTTGGAATAGACTGTTGCATTGAAACAGTTGAAAAACGTAAGCAAAAGTATATAAGCAGACTATTTTACTGGAACGAGCATTTAAGTGACTATAAAGGCGAATGGGCAGATTTTATGCTAAAATAGAAAATAATTACAAAGATGGTATCTGCTGAGGTAAGTGTTTCAATAGTAAAAGAAAAAATTGAAAGAAATATTAACTTTGGAGGCAAGTATAATGGAAAAATTTTTTGCTCTTTCAAACGAAAAACAGAATACTATACGTAATGCAGCTCTGGCTTGCTTCGCAAAACATGGATACGAAAAAGCGTCAATCAATGATATTGCGGTGGCGGCAGGTATCTCAAAAGCGTCCATTTTTCAGTATTTTGGTAGTAAACAGGCTCTCTATCAGTATTTGCTTGACTACTGCACAGCCCAAATGAAACAAGCCTATGATGCAAACACATTGGAGGAAAACACTGATTTCTTTGATCGGGTGTGGGAGGCCAGTGTGATGAAAGTGGAGAATTTGAAACAGCACCCGCATATTGGGTCATTTATTGCAAGTGCGGCGGTAAAACCCGCACCGAAATTAAAGGGGGTACTGCTTTCTCCGGAAAATACAAAATATGTAGAAGCATTGGCCTTGCACGAAGAAGATTACAAGAAATTCAAACGTCCAGGGGACGCAAAGCTGATGTTTCAGATGCTTATGATGCTTGCGCAGGGGATGGCCGTTCGGTTGGAAAACGGGGCAGATTATGATGGTATTATGAAAGAATTTGAAGAAATCCTGAATATGTTGAAATACAATTTTTACAAGGAGGAATATCTGCCATGAATGAACCAGTAATTGTCTTAAATGAAGTAAATTCAAAATAGTAGTATAAATTAAATTTGCAATGTCAGCAGTGATAGTTAATAGCAAGATGAATAGGTTGCACCAGCCCGGAGTATTGCTGAACTCTTTTCCAAGAAAATGACAAATATAAACCAATGGTATTTTTAATCAAAAAGGAGGATAACAATATATGTTAAGTCCGAAAGAAGTAGTAAAAAAATGGGTAGACGCTTTTAATGCTGGTGATGTAGACATGATTGTTAGTCTGTATGATAATAATGCAACAAACCATCAAGTTATAAATGAACCTGTTGTAGGAGTTGTGGCTATTAGAGAAATGTTTGCAAATGAGTTTTCAACTGCAAAAATGGTTTGTATTGTGGAAAATATTTTTGAAGATGGGCAATGGTCAATCCTTGAATGGCGTGATCCATTGGGGTTACGGGGGTGTGGTTTTTTTCAGGTAGTGAATGGGAAAATTCTATTCCAACGAGGCTATTGGGATAAGCTCTCATTTTTGAAGCAGCACAATCTTCCAATAGAGTAAATATGACATTCTAGGAGAAAATATGGAATATCGGACATTAGAAAATACAGATTCCGTTTGTATATACGAAGCGTTTACACAGGCGTTTTCTGATTATCAGGTTTCAGTTGATATGCCTTTTAAATCTTTTGAAACAATGCTGAAAAGAAATGGATTTATGCCTGCGGTTTCAGTTGGAGCCTTTGCAGATAGAACGCTTGTCGGTTTTATCTTGAATGGAGTGAGAGATTGGGATAACGAAAAGACAGTATATGACCTCGGAACAGGAGTTATCCCCGATTTTCGGAGAACAGGAATTATGGGGGAGTTATTGAATCTGGTTAGAACTATATGTATAAAAAATAAAATCAGCGTGTATCAACTGGAAGTGATTCAGGATAATGAGAAGGCGCTTACTTTATATAAAAAGCAGGGATTTCGAATTAACAGAATATTGAATTGTTACCAACTGACGGGCAAGATAAAAGAACCGGGCGTATATAAAGTGTGGAAACTGGAACATCCAGAAAAATTACAAGATGATCAATGGACAGCAGTCAAAGATTTTTGGTCTTATCCACCTTCATGGCAAAACGCAAAAGATGCTGTTTGTGCAATCGCTAAATCCTTTTCCTATACGATTGTTAAATTTGATGGAAACTTGATTGGATATGGTATTGTGGACAAAATGAAAGGAGATATTGTACAGTTAGCGGTACATCCCAAATATCGCAGAATGGGAGTTGCCACAGAGATTTTGTTAGATTTACTTAAACAAACAAAGAGTTTAGAGATGAGAGTAATAAATGTGGATGAACGAGATCAGGCATTGAACGCTTTTTTGAAGAAGTTGAAATTTAGTGTATTTGTTAAACAATATGAAATGAGAAAACATTTTTTTGCTTAGAATATTGTATAGATGAAGAAGCTGACTTTGAAGGCAGTTGTCAGTAAAGGAGCAGCTATGAGATATAACAAAATAATAATATTAAAGAATGGTATGGAATGTTGTTTGAGAAATGCAACTGAAAGTGATGGACAGCTTGTGTTAGATAACTTCAATTTAACTCATACCCAAACCGACTATTTACTTACATATCCCGATGAAAACACTTTTGATGCAGCACAGGAAAGCCGGATTCTGAAAGAGAAGGAAAATAGTGAAAATGAAATCGAGATTATTGCTATAATTGATGGCGCAGTGATAGGGACTGCTGGAATCGAGGCAGTAGGGGCGAAATACAAGGTGCGGCATCGTGCTGAATTTGGTATTAGCGTTCTGAAAAAGTTCTGGGGACTTGGAATTGGACAAGCATTGATGACTTCATGTATTGAATGCGCTAAAACTGCGGGATATAGCCAGCTTGAATTGAGTGTAGTTGCTGAAAATGTAAGGGCATTCTCCATGTATGAAAAAGCTGGATTTATCGAATATGGCAGAAATCCGAAAGGTTTTAATTCTCGTAAGACAGGGTTTCAAGAAGTTATTCATATGAGGTTGGAATTGTAATGGACAAAGAAAAGAAGAAAGCGCTTCGTGCGCAGTATGACCAACGAAAGCCCGACATGGGGATTGTCTGCTGGCAGAATGGCGAAAAAATGTGGATAGCAGTCTCAAAAGATGCCAAGTCTGATTACAACAGTTCCCTGTTTCAGTTGCAGCTTGGAATTTGGCCAAATCGCGAGATGCAAAAAGCCTTTACTGATAACCCCGACTCTTTTCAATGGTCGTTGCTAAAAAAGCTAGACTACAAGGAACGCGATGAGGAACACAGTGATGACTTGGAGTTTCTATACATGATGTGTATGGATGAATATCCGGATGCACAGCAAATGCGGCCCGGCAAAAGATAAATTCTCGTTTGCAGAATAAGCCTATATATCATCTTAGTGACAAAATTTATAAGGAAACTCTGAGCAAATCAACCATTTAAAACTTCAAGGAGGGAATTGCGGGTGAAAACTTGTAGCATATGCCAATTTTCATAGCGTTTTGCTCCATATACCTTCTCCATTGCGTTCTCTTGGGGCAAAAAAGGGCGCAATACCCCCTCGTCAGGAAGCGGCGAGTTTTCGCCCAGCCCTCGCAAGCATATACAGATTGGCGCAGGCAAACATTGCGTACAGACGGTTCTCGTTTTTTCGCAGGCCCCGGTACACGACTTTTCTGTAACCAAACAGGCACTTGATGATCCGAAAAACGTGTTCCACCTTGCAGCGCACGGAGGACTTCCGGTGTTCGATAAATCTTTCCCAATCAATGGCGTTGTCGGATACCCTGGGCAGGCTCTTCGGGCGGCGGTTGATGCGGTAGTCGATGCCTGAAAGGTGCGGATCGTTATTTACTTCGTCCCTTTTCTCAACGCCGAGATAGCCTGAGTCCCCGTAGACAACTTCATCGTCTTCACGGATCAGACTTGCCGCCTGTGTGATATCGTGGTCATTTGCCGCCGTGACCGTCATGGTATGAACAAGCCCTGTGCCAGCGTCCACACCAACGTGGCATTTCATCCCAAAACGCCACTCGCTGCCTTTCTTTGTCTGATGCATCTCCGGGTCGCGCTCTCTCCGGGCATTTTTCGTGGAACTGGGCGCATTGATGATCGTCGCGTCCACAATCGTGCCGCCCCTCATCATGTGGCCCGACTTCACCATTACCCGGTTGATTGCATCGAAAAACAGCTTGTTCAGCCCGTTCTCCTCCAACAAATGCCGGAATTTGCACAGTGTTGTCTCGTCTGGCACATCCCCCGTCATGAAGTCGATGCCTGTGAATCTACGCATGGCATAGCTATCGTAAATCGCGTCCTCCGTCGCCGGGTCAGACAGGTTGAACCAGATTTGAAGCAAATACATCCGCAGCATTTTCTCGATCCCCATCGGTGGGCGTCCGCGTTTTCCGGATGGATAGTATGGCTCAATGACTCTTACCCACTCGTCCCACGGGATGATTTCATCCATGATTTCCAAAAATTCTTCCCGCTTTGTTTTCTTCTTCCGGCAGCTGTATTCCACGTCCGTAAATGTTTCCTGTTTCATTCTGTACACCACCTGCGCCTTTCTTGTCCCTATTTTATCTCATTTTGCGCTGCTGCGGATGACTATTTAATCAGAGGCTCCATAAATATGCACTAATTTTGAGCTTAAAGACATTGGAAACACGAAAGCGAATTGGGAGATAAATAATAATATCTTTTCATCAAAATAGTTCTCACTGATGGATATGGGCGGAGGTCTTTAACAAGCCGTTTTAGACCTCCGCGTTTCTTAAAACTTGATTGCAAATTATGTCAAAATGCGTTTCAACTTGAGACACATTTCAGAAAGGGGGAATATCTGAATGGAGTACAGCGCCCTAACAATCGGACTGACAGACGAATTGTTTTCCAATATACAGACTTTGCTCACATCCAATCTGCGCTTTACTCCATCGCTGACTGTACAAGATGCCAGCCGGCTGCTGATTCAACAGGTATTCCACCTGCTGGTTGTGGATTTGGAGTATCTGCGGAGCATCCTGCAAGTTGACTGGCTACCCAGCGTCCGGCGGGTCACATTCGTTCCGATAGTCGTTCTGTCTGATACCCCGGAGCGTGATTTGCACTCTTTAATACATCATGGTGTGGATATATGTATTTCAAGCAAACAAGCGCCATTCCTGATTGCGGACATAATACTTTCCCAGTTGCGGCGTTACACAGAGTACAATCATTTCAACAATCCAGAAAACGCAGAAGCAGCTTCTTTCCAAGCCGGAGACATTTTTATTGATCCGCCCCGTCGTATGGTAAAAGTCCGGGGGCAGTCCGTAAACCTGCGACCCCGTGAGTTCTCTTTGCTGCTGTACTTCATGCGGAATATCAACATTGTACTAACCTCTGAACAGATATGTGAACACGCTTGGGGAATGGAGGGAAGCTATAAGCGAGGTGTGTCTGGCCCTATTGCTATTCTGCGAAAAATAATCGAAACAGACCCTACCTGCCCCCGTTACATCGAAACCGTCTCCCGAATCGGGTATCGCTTTACGGCGTATCATAGCGAAATTTGCGATAATTATAGCGATGATGAAGTCGCTCTGTAGGGGTTTTGTAGGAATTGAAATGTAAAATGCTGGTATTTACTGGAAAGGAGCATTTTACATGAAAACTCCACGAATGATAGCAAACCATGAGAAGGCCGTCGTCCCAAGGCAAGGGACGGCGGCCTTTTCCATTTCGACACAGTTCCACCAACTTCCAAACAGAATGGCATTTCCGGCCATTTCTCACGGGCGGGGTGAGAAATGCAGCACAATAGATAACCTTTTGCCGAAAGCCCACTACTTTCGCCGCGGTTTGGCAAAACACCCCCTTCCACTTGTAATAAGGATAGAGGGGCAAATAAAGCCCTTCTCCGGCCGGGAGGTATTGCCATGAGTATGGAGCAAAACAAGGAACACGCCTTTGACGCCTTTTGTAAGCGGGTGGTCAAGAACGAGGCAGTAAATATCCAGTTGGAGTATTCCAGGCAGGAGCAACAGGAGGTTGTTTTCTCTGACCTCACCCCGGAGGAACGGCGGCAGCTTCAATACATAGATACCTATGCCCCGGAACGGAGAGTATTCCGTCTTTTCGGAATGGATATGGAAATCTCGGACGGCAACCTGGGGCGGGCGCTGGACGCTGTTTCAAAAGAGCGGCGTGATATTGTTCTGCTGGCCTATCTGCTGGGAATGACAGATGTGGAAATTGCCAAACGGCTCGGTCTTAATCGCTCCACGGTGCAATACCGCCGTACAAGCACGTTGGAACAACTACGGAAGATCATGGAGGAAAACGGATATGAATACCACAAACAGTAAGCAGCAGAAACTCCGCACCCCCCGCTATAAGCTCCTGCCCTATGCTACCATCCAAGCGGCCACCCAAGGCGATCCTGACGCTATCGCCGCTGTCTTGCGGCACTATGAGGGTTATATCGCCAAGCTGTCCACCCGCCGCTTGTTTGACGAGATGGGGAATGTTTATCTCTGCGTGGACGAGACCATGCGGCGGCGTCTGGAAATCAAGCTGATCGCTGGAATCTTGACCTTCAAGGTAGCATGACCTTTTCATTGGCCCGGCTGGCAGCCTGTCCAGCCGGGCCGGAGAAATACGTCTCAAATTGAGACACATTTCGACACCGCCGCCATCCGGCCCAAGCCCACCGCACCCGGCGGGCCTGTGCGGGCTGGCGACAGCCCTTCTATCTGCTACAACATAAGGCAGACCCCCTTGTACCTTGAAAATTGCATGACCGGCCAAACAGGATATGCCTTTCCGGGAAAGTGTGCATTTGCGCGCCAAGGGGAGCAATACGTCGCTGAATGATGTGCAGGGGCAGGAACGGGTTTGGATAGAACGGCATTTATACCAGGGCTGCATCCGCATGAGGGTGCGGCCCTGCCATTTTACAGAAGGGAAGTTATGCTTATGAACAAAGCGGCTCCACTTGCGGCCCTGCCCGATAAAGGCCCGCAGGCCCAGGTGCTTTTTGTCGATGGTCATAAGGTCACGGTCAGATACAGCGGGGATAAAAATCCCCCGGCGCTCCAGGCCATCAAGGACGTGCTTATCAATAGCGTTTCCACTCAAAAAGACTGATTTTTTGCATATTTTGGTGAAATATGAGATAATAATGGTGTAGATGGCACCTTGAAAAATAAATAGAACTGGCCGCCATATAGCACCGCCAGAACAGGAGGTAATCTATATGGCGGAACAAATCATCCAACTTGCGAAAAATGTCTTAAAACGAGTGGTATGTCTTTACCGTGTTTCCACGGTGGGACAGGTAGAAAAAGACGACATTCCCATGCAAAAGCAGTTTTGCCGTGAGTTTGTCCAGCGTCAACCGGGATGGGAGATCGTCAAGGAGTTTTCCGAGAAAGGTGTTTCCGGCTTCAAGGTCTCGGCCAAGAAAAGGGACGCAGTACAGGAGATACAGCGGATGGCCCTGCAAGGCGAGTTTGATATTCTGCTGGTATTCATGTTTGACCGCCTGGGCCGAAAGGACGATGAAACTCCCTTTGTGGTGGAGTGGTTCGTGAAGAACGGCATCGAGGTTTGGAGCGCGATGGAGGGACAACAGCGTTTCGATAATCACGTTGATAAACTGCTGAACTACATACGCTACTGGCAAGCCTCCGGGGAGAGCATTAAAACCTCTGTCCGTGTCAAGACCCGCATTAGCCAGTTGACCGAGGAAGGCTATTATACCGGCGGCATCGTCCCCTACGGCTACCGCCTGGAAAATCGGGGCCGCACAAACAAACGGAATAAAGAGGTCTGCGACCTTGCCATTGACCTCGACGAGGCCGAAGTTGTTAAAGTGATTTTCCAGAAGTATGTCTATGAGGGCTACGGCTCCCAGCGCATTTCCCGGTATCTGGCCGAGCAGGGCTTCCGCAATCGCAAGGGGGGCAATATTCCCACCACCAGCATTAACCGCATTATCAAAAATCCCCTCTATATCGGTATCCTCTGCAACGGTGAGAGTAGGTCAGAAAATGTATTGACCGAGCTTCAAATCATCGACGTTGACCTGTTTGAGAGGGCGCAGAAGATGATAGAGAGCCGGGCAAAGCCCCGCACCGCCCACAAGGAGATCCCACTCAATACCAGAGGGCAATCCCTTTTGGTGGGGAATGTTTATTGCGGCCATTGTGGCAAGCGGCTGACGCTGGCGACCAGCGGACGGAAGTATCAGAAGAAGGACGGCACCGTAGTCAACAAGACCTACGCCCGCTATCAATGCTCTTATAACATTCAGCACCCCGGCGGGTGTGATGGGCCGTCAGGCTACGGCGCGGCCAAGCTGGACGACCTTGTGGATCAAATCATCCGCATCCAGTTTGAACGCATTAAAACGGCCCCGCCCCAAGCGTTGATACGGGAACAGCAGAGCCGGGAGGTAGAAATCGCCAAGGCAAAGCTGAACCTGCTGAACGGCCAGTATCAGCAGAAGCAGAGGGACTATCAGGACTTGAGGGCTGAAACGCTCCGTGTCATTCGAGGCGACAGCCGCTTGAATGTGGACTTTCTAAACAGCATTGTGGACGAGACCATTACGCAACTCAAAGAATTGGGACAGCAGGTGAAAGAAGCAGAAGCGGAGTTGCGTGAATTGGTGTCCGGGGCCGAACAGGTGAAAGAGGAATACGCGCAACTGATGAACTGGGCCGAGTTGTACGACAAATGCACCTTTGAAGCAAAGAAAATGATTGCGGCACAGTTTGTAAAGGCCGTACACGTCAAACGGGACTATGAGATAGATGTTGAGTTTAATGTAGCCTTTGACGAGTTCCAGAGCATTTACCTGGAGCCGGAGAAGGAGGACGAAAAGAAACGTGGAGCGTCAACGCTCCTGGCCCTGGGCGAAAATGTAGGGCAGGCGGTTTGACCGCTTGCCCCGGTTTAATCGGATGGTAGTCAACGGCGCTATAAGTGACAGGAACATTTTTCGACATTCCGTTTTCGTGCAAGTTAAATGCCTGCAAGCAACTAACACCAAAAAATATCTTTTGCTAAAACCGCACCGCTTGCCATAGGATAAAACGAAAGGAGAATATTATGCAAAAAGTTAAAACCTTGAAAAGAGTCGGGCGTCAATTATATCGCTCATCTCCGACAATTTTAACGGTAGTAGCTTCTATTGGAGTCATTGCAACAACCATTACGGCTGTTCAGGCAACCCCTAAAGCAATAAAATTGTTGAAAGAGGCAGAGCTGGAGAAGGGCGAAAATCTAACTAAATTAGAAATCGTCCGAGTAGCGGGGCCGACTTATATTCCTTCTGTACTGCTGGGAGTTTCAACTATTGCTTGTATCTTTGGAGCGAATGCATTAAATCAAAAGAAACAGGCTTCTTTGATGAGTGCATACGTTATGCTCAATGAATCCTATAAGCAATATCGGAAGTCAGCCAAGACAGTTTACGGAGAGGATGCGGATGATAAAATCCATGCGGAAATGGCGAAAGATGCCATGGTGTCTTCCTACGACTGGGGTTATCAGGTTTACAACATGGACATGGATTCTGAAAGTGAACGGTTGCTTTTCTATGATCTTGCCTCAAAGAAGTATTTTAGAACCACAATGGCAGCGGTGTTAAACGCCCAATATCATGTAAATCGGAATCTTTCCATTAAAGGCGATTGTTCATTAAATGAATACTTGTCATTTTTAGGTGTCGAAGGCATAGACGGAGGCGATGAACTCGGATGGGATATCAGCTATATGGTAGAAGAAATGGATTGCTATTGGTTGGATTTTGATAATTACAAATCAACGTTGGAAGATAGCTTGGAGTGCATCATTATAGACACGATGGCGGTCAACAAATTTGAATGATTCGCAAAAATTACAGACCGTATTATGAAAAGGAGGCTAATGCTTTATGAAAAACAAAAATTTTATCAAAGCCATTGGGATTGCAGTTACGGTGATCGGATTTGGAGTAAGTATTCTTACCGATTGGGTAAACGAAAAGAAAATGGATGAGAAAATTGAAGAAAAGGTAAACGAGGCACTTGCCAAAAAAGATGATGAAAACGAAGAGGAGTCCTAACAAGGGCTCTTTCTTTTTAGTTTGGAGCAAGTGCTGATGAATGATGAGGCTATTCAAAAAATCATGAATTATACGAATATGCATCTGTTTGAACCGGGAGAAAATTGGCCTAAATCAGCCATTATGGAACGTTCGTATGAACGGTGGGCGGTTGACGAGATTCTACTGGCCATTATGGATCATCCGATGACAGAAGCCGATTTAGTGATAGAAGGGTTTATATTGAAAATGGAGCTTTTTCTTTATCTGTCGGAAAATCCAGCAAATAACCACATATTTCAAGTTGCAGAAAATACGGCCGAGACACTTCTCGGTCTTATTTTATAACCACAAATTTTATTTTCGAAAGGAGAAACATTATGAAGGCATTAAGAAAGCAGAAAATCGAAACAGCAAACATTCAGGTAGGAGATCAGATGGTCATTCCGCTGGCAGAGCTTGGAGAGTTTACCGCGACCGCTCACAAGGTTACGGACGAGGGCGTCATGTTTATATTTGACGAATATGTTACCTGCCGGCCGATGAATAACTGCTCTACAAAAAAAAGCGGGTTTGAAAAGTCCGATCTGAAGAAGTGGATGGATACAGTTCTGTTTATGGCGTTTCCAGAAGAGTTGCGTGATAAGATTTACGGACTTACTATTCCAACTGTTGGACAGATTGTTGGTCACGAAGACGAATGGGATAACAAGAATCTGGAACCAGATAGCGATGAACAGCTGCCTTTGATGAAAGAGTGCAAGAATCGAATTGCTTGTTTTGAAGATCAGCTTACGTGGGGATGGCTGAGAAATGCTACAAAAGAGGAGTTTTCTTCGGCTGATTTCGCTGGTGTGGGCGGCGATGGCTATGCGAACTGCAACGACGCTTCGAACTCTTCGGGGGTTCGTCCGGAATTCTGGTTGGTTAAGCAGGAATCCAGGGGCCCTGTGCCCCGTAGATCTGGCCGTTATCCTTGGGGCTTTGATGCTGGTTCAGAAGACATTCTGCATTATTGTCAGAATGATGTAATGGTTACAAAAGAAGCAGCGTTAAAGATGGAAATTTGGAATAAAGAAAATGAGATTGATACTCTGAAAAAGGAAATTGAGAAGTTAGAAAAATATAAGCAGTACGATAAAGCAACAGCGGAAACCAAAGTAATTATGGACAGCTTTGTTCGTGCCGGCTTTACTGAGAATCAGGCTCTTGACATGGTTAAAACGATATTCAGTGTGATATTTGGAGGAATGAGATAATGAATAAATCGAACATATCAAAAGTTTTGTCGTCAGTTCGAACATCCATGGCAAAGCACAGCCCTGAAATTCTTACAGGAATTGGTATTGCCGGTATGATCACAACGACTGTCATGGCGGTCCGGGCAACGCCGAAAGCACTGATTCTCATTGAGGAAAGAAAAGAGGAAATTGGAGCCGAGGAGCTTGAAGTCGCGGATGTGGTAAAAACAACTTGGTTATGTTATATTCCGGCAGCGATTACGGGAACCCTCTCCATTGCATGTTTAATTGGAGCCAGCTCAGTAAACGCTAAACGGAATGCAGCACTTGCAACGGCATATACCTTATCGGAATCCGCTCTCAAGGATTATCAGGGAAAAGTCGTTGAGATGTTCGGAGAGAAGAAGCACGAAACTGTGAAAGATGCCGTTGCAAAGGATAAAATCGAGAAAAATCCAGTGGTAACAAGAGAGGTAATCATTACAGAAAAGGGAAATACGCTCTGCTATGACGCGATTTCTGGCAGATATTTTAAAGGCGATATCGACAAAATTAAGAAAGCGGAATGTGAATTAAATCGTCAGATGCGCGATGAGATGTATGTATCCTTAAATGATTTCTACTACGAAGTCGGTCTGGATAATATCAAAATCGGCGATGAGTTGGGATGGAATATTGATAATGGGTATATTAATCTATCATTTAGTTCTCAATTGGCCGGCGATGGAACTCCCTGCCTGGTGATTGATTACAGTATTGCTCCGAGATACGATTTCAGTGAGCTGATGTGACGCGCGAAAAAAACAGTGGCTTTAATGGAAGAAGAACCACACATTTTCAAAAATTGAAAGGAGAATAAACATGGAAACCAATGAAATCATGAACAACGAAGAGGTTATGGAAACAGCCACAGAGGAAATCGTTAAAGCGAGTTCTGGTAAGGGGTTTAAGGTTGCGGCCGGTATCGGTTTAGCCGTACTTGCAGGTGTTGTAATCTACAGGTATGTGGGTAAGCCGATGATTGCCAAAATCAAAGCTCAGAAGGAGCAGCAGATTATCGATGCTGAGTGGGATGAACCCGAAGAACCAATCATTGAGAATGAAAAAGAGGATTCCGAAGAAGCCTAAACGAAAAAATGTGTTTCAACACGAGGGAGAGTACCTGTAACAAGGTGCTTTCCCTTTCTTCTTTTATCCGGAGGTGAAATTTATGAACATGTATTCGTATGATGGCCCAGTTATGGAATTTGACAACTGTGTTGCAAATCGCTGGATTGCTTCTACACGGGCAGTTTCAGAAAAGAAAGCAAGGTCAAACCTTACTTATCAGTTTAAAAAGAAAAACAACCGACTTCCGGGTACAAAGATTATATTGCCTGGAAAGATCAGTTTGGTGAGCGGAAAGGAGACAACTTAATGGAGGAATATAAGCCGAATTCCCACAAATCAAAGGAGGAGCAGAAAAATCTTGTTCCCGAAAAACGTGTAGAGAAAGTGATTTCTGGGACGGTAAAATCAAAGAAAAAATCAGAAATGCAGAAGTTTGCAGACGTATTCATTTCTGAAGATGTCAATAACGTAAAATCTTATATTGTGATGGATGTTCTGGTGCCGGCAATAAAAAAGGCAATTTCCGATATAGTTACCAATGGTATTGATATGATCCTCTATGGAGAAACTGGGAAGTCAAAAAAGAACTCTACAGCGTCCAAGGTATCCTATCAGAAGTATTACGACAGCGGAAAGAAAGATTATACAGCACCGAAGAGCCGGACGAGCTACGAATATGATGAGCTTTTATTCGAAACTCGTGGAGATGCGGAATCGGTATTAGACGCCATGAACGAAATTATTGCACAGTATGAGGTAGTTAGTGTTGCAGATCTTTATGATTTGGCAAACGTGTCCAATGACAATTATGCTGCCAATAAATACGGATGGACTGATATTGCTGGATGCAGGGCGGTTCGAGTAAGGGATGGTTATATTTTAAAATTGCCTAAACCGATGCCGTTGTAAAGGAGGGATTCAAGATGTATGAGTCAGAAGACAGGATGGTATCTCATCCGGATCATTATATTTCCGAAACGGGTATGGAAGTTATTGATGTAATCGAAGCCTTTACTTCTGATTTAAAAGGAATTGAGGCTGCCGTTGGAAGAAGAAAAACGGAATCCAGGATTTGGAAAAAATCCTTTGGTACGCCCAGCATTTGATCGACCATTTAAAGAAAACAGAAAAAGTAGAAGAGGAGAATAAATAATCATGAAAAAAGCAGAGATTGTAAAGAGCATGAATGGTTTTCTTAGTAAAACCAGTTTCCAGTTAAAGAAGCATAGTCCGGAGATTCTCGTTGTGGCTGGAGTTATCGGCGTGGTTACAAGCGCGGTAATGGCTTGTAAAGCAACGACAAAAGTGGGTGAAATTCTGGACAAGACAAAAGAAGATGTCAAAACAATTCATAAATGTGAAGCAGACGAATCCGTGAAGGAGCGGTATTCCAGCGAGGATGCCCAAAAAGATTTGGCGATTGTTTATGTTCAGACCGGTATGAAATTTGCCAAACTGTATGGGCCTTCCGTCATACTCGGTGCATTGTCAATCACCAGTATTTTGGCATCTAATAACATTCTTCGTAAGAGAAATGTAGCTCTAAGTGCGGCTTATGCAGCTATTGATAAAGGATTTAAAGAGTATCGCAGCCGTGTGATCGAACGATTTGGCGAAGAGGTTGACCGTGAACTGAAATATAATCTCAAAGCCAAAAAGTTTGATGAAACGGTTATTGATGAAGAGACTGGAAAAGAGAAGAAAGTTAAGAAGAATGGTTTTGTGGTAAGTCCGGGGGATATCAGCGGTTATGCCAGATTCTTTGAAAAGTACACGCAGGATGAGGATGGAAATTCCATTCTTAATCCTCATTGGGAAAGCAACAATGAATATAATCTGATGTTCATCAAAGCCCAAGAGCGTTATGCAAACGACTTGTTGAAAGCAAAGAAGCGCGTATTTCTGAATGAAGTCTATGAGATGCTTGGACTTCCGAGAACAAAAGCCGGCCAGATTGTTGGTTGGGTTTATAATCCGGAAAATTCTAAAGGAGATAATTACATTGATTTCGGTCTGTATTCTGATAATCTGAGTTATTCGGATTATGTCAATGGATTCGACCAGGCAATCCTTTTGGATTTTAATGTGGATGGGAACATCTGGGATTTGATGTGAGAGATAAATTTATAACTATCCCTAGGAGTTATTACGATTCTTGGGGATAGTTTTTATTTGGGAGGAATTTATGCGCAAGTTAATCAAAGTAATAGCGGTTCCGATCTTGTGTGGTATCGTGATAGCATCTTCGTTCTTTGTATCTGAATTTCACTCAGAAGGGGAAGACGTTGTAGCAATACCTAGGGCCAGCGTTGTCGAAAAGACAGAACTGGTTATTACAGTTTTGCAAGAGGAATCCATTCCAATTGCCACTGAGGAAATGGAGGGATCAGAAGAAGTTATACCGAAAATGTCGAGAGAAGATGTAGAGTTAATCGCCCTAGTTACTATGGCAGAAGCCGAAGGTGAATGTGAAGAAGGAAAACGCCTTGTTATCGATACTATATTGAATCGGGTAGATTCCGAACATTTTCCCGATACGGTATATGAAGTGGTTTATCAACCGAATCAATTTTCATCTATGTGGAATGGTCGAGTGGACAGGTGCGAAGTCCGAGCGGATATTTGTGACCTTGTCTATGAGGAACTGGAGTCAAGGAGCAATTACGACGTTGTGTTCTTTACGGCAGGAGAATACAGTGCGTATGGCGTTCCGATGTTCCAAGTTGAAAATCATTATTTTTCAAGGTATGAGTGAAGAAAGGAGAATCATCATGCGTAATCTTTTAGCATTTGTGTCTTATACACTGGCGGCAATGTCCGGTATCTGCTTTGTTGGTGGAATCGCAATTCTATCAACGGGAAGGGAGCATTGATATGGACGGTCTGGAGAATGTGATATCGGTACTGGACTATGTTCTGGATACTAAGAGAAAAAGACATATTATGGGAGGCATTCTGTTGAGTGTCTCCTTTCTTTTTGGCGGTTTGGCAATAACCGTAATGACAATTAAAAACGAGGAGGAAGAGGATGAGCAGTAAAGGATTGACTTTCCTTGCTTTTATTGCTGGAGCGGGGATTGGTTCTGTATGTACATGGCAACTGCTGAAACGGAAATATGAGCTGATCGCTCAGGAAGAAATCGACTCCGTAAAAGCAGCTTATGCCGAAAGAGAAAGCGTAGAGAAAGCGGGAAAGAGTTTTGTGAAGGGTTTTCGTGATGGCCTTAAAGTAGCGGAAGATAGAACTCCGAAGGATGTAGACGACATGGATTTCAAAAAGTACGCGTCTATCATTCAGAAAGAGGGCTATACGGATTATTCCAAAACGGTTGAGGAAAAGAAAGGAGAGGCGTTTGTGGAAAAACCTTATGTCATCTCGCCAGAGGAATTTGGCGAATTTGAAGAGTATGAAAAAATCAGCCTCACTTACTATGCAGACGAAGTTCTGGCTGACGAGAATGATGAAGAGGTAGACGATGTGGAGGAAATTGTCGGTAAGGGCTCTCTGAATCATTTCGGGGAATATGAAGACGACTCTGTGTTTGTCCGAAATGACCGGTTAAAGTGCGATTATGAAATCCTGCTTGACCAGAGAAACTATTCCGATGTTGTAAAAACGATGCCACATCGAATGGAGGAGTAATGACAAAGAACGAGCTTAATGATGCATATTTTAACTGGATGTATCAGCTTGTATTTGATGGGAGATATTCAAAGAGATTATCGTATCAAAAGCTTTTAAGAGAGCTGCATCGAATCGAATTTACTTACAGTATTCCGATGGATGGAAATCGGGCGGAAGATGGAGTGGATTTAAGGTATCGGTTTGGTTATGAAAACGGATACAGCAGCTCTATGGTTTCCACCTATTTGGATAATCGGACTTGCAGTGTGCTGGAAATGATGATCGCGCTTGCGATTCGGTGTGAAGAACATATTATGGATGATCCAGACATTGGAAACCGAACTGGACAGTGGTTTTGGAATATGATTGTCAATCTTGGGCTGGGTTCTATGAATGATTCCAAGTTTGACAGAGATTATGTCGAGGACATTGTCCAGAAGTTTCTGGATCGGAAATATAGCCGTAATGGTGACGGAGGACTGTTTACCGTAAATCGCAGCCGATACGATTTGAGATCTGTTGAAATCTGGTATCAGATGTGCTGGTACTTGGACGAAAATACTTAGAAGTAGAGATTGCCATGGGTCACAGTGAAGTAATGAAGTGGTTTGAGAGTTATTTTCCCGATTTTTCAGGAGAGCGGATTGATATGTGGTTTCCAAATGGAAGGAACAGTATCCGTATCCGCCAGAAAAATGGCCAAGAATTTATATTCACTTATCACGGTCAGAAAGATTGGAAATTTGAAACGATTACTAGCTTTCTGAATGGAATGAAGGGAGAAAAAAAGTAAAATGTGCGAGGTTATGAATTATATTTTTGGAAGTCTTAGCAGCTCGGAAACAGCGATCCGGTCTATCCGGAAATCCATGAATAAACAGGCACGTTATAATCGGAAATTAAGTACGCTTGTTCTTATCGTAACGGTTAATCTGGTTCTCCTGGAACTGGATCGAGTAGAGCAGAAAAAGAGAATCGAGAAATTGGAATCAACAATAGAGGAAATAAAGTGCGATAAAGGAGAGTAAAAAATGAGATGATCGACTTTTTGATGATTTCTACACGTAGTACAAAGCGTGGTGTAATTGAAATCTATCCGAAGTTCATTATTAAGAAAAGCTCCGATCTGATGATTCGAGGTGGTGACTTCTACGCTATCTGGATTGAGGAACGAGGTTTATGGTCTACAGATGAACAGGACGCTTTACAACTTATCGACCGTGAACTGGATAGGTACGCAGAAGAAAGCCGCCAGCGCTTTGACTCTGAAATAAAAGTTCTTCACATGTGGGATGCAGAGTCTGGAATGATTGATTCCTGGCACAAATATTGTCAGAAACAAATGCGGGATTCTTTCCACATGCTGGATGACAAATTGATATTCTCCAACACAAAAACCGATAAAAAAGATTACGCCAGTAAAAAGCTGAAATATCCGCTTGAAGCTGGCGATTTGTCTGCTTATGACCAATTGATGTCTACTCTGTACTCTGAGGCTGAGCGACAGAAAATTGAATGGTCTATCGGTTCTGTGGTATGTGGAGAATCGAAAAAACTGCAAAAATTTATGGTTCTGTATGGAGCTGCCGGAACAGGTAAATCCACAGTTCTCAATATTATTCAGCAGCTCTTTGAAGGGTATTATTCGGTCTTTGACGCAAAAGCTCTGGGGTCGTCCAGTAATTCTTTTGCATTGGAGGCATTCAAGAGTAATCCGCTTGTTGCGATCCAGCATGATGGCGATTTGTCAAGAATTGAGGATAATACCAGGTTAAACAGCTTGGTGTCCCATGAGCTGATGACCGTAAATGAGAAGTTCAAATCGACTTACTCCAACCGATTCAAATGTTTTTTGTTCATGGGTACCAACAAGCCGGTAAAGATTACAGATGCAAAATCTGGTTTGATTCGACGACTGATTGACGTATCTCCTTCAGGAAATAAGCTGAGCCCGAAGGAATACAAAGCAATTATGAAACAGATTGAATTCGAACTGGGAGCGATTGCATATCACTGCCGGGAAATCTATCTAAACAATCCCGGTCTGTATGATGACTATATTCCCATTGCAATGCTGGGCGCATCCAATGATTTCTATAACTTCATCATTGATTCCTACCATGTATTCAAACGGGAAAACGGCACGACTTTGAAAGCTGCCTGGGAGATGTATAAGACCTATTGTGATGAAGCCAAAGTAGGCTATCCATTTTCTCAGAGAATTTTTAAGGAAGAACTGAAGAACTATTTCCATGACTACAAAGAGCGATTCAACATGGAGGACGGTTCGAGAGTACGAAGTTATTATATCGGATTCCGGACTGAAAAATTTGAAGAGGAAATGGTTGCTGAAAAGCCGGAAGAGAAGCCTTCATTATTGCAGTTTAATACTGCCAAATCCATTTTCGATCAGGTATGTTCCGATTGTCCATCGCAGTATGCAACAGACGAAGAAACACCTTCCATGAAATGGAACAAGGTAAAAACGAAGCTATCGGATTTGGATACTTCTAAAATCCACTATGTTAAAGTCCCGGAAAACCACATCGTAATTGATTTCGATATTCCAAATAAGGAAGGGAACAAATCCTTCGAACGGAATGTAGAAGAAGCAAGCAAGTGGCCGGCGACTTATGCAGAGCTAAGCAAAAGCGGAAAGGGGGTTCATCTTCATTATATTTATACGGGAGATGTGAAAAAACTGAGTCGTATTTATGACGACCACATCGAAGTGAAAGTGTTCACGGGTAAAAGCTCATTACGAAGAAAACTTACAAAGTGTAATGATTTGCCCATCGCAACGATTAGCTCTGGTTTACCGACGAAAGGAGAAGATAAAATGGTAAATTTTGAAGCGATTAAAAGCGAGAAAGGGCTTAGAACACTAATCAAGAGAAATCTGAATAAAGAAATCCATCCGGGTACTAAGCCCAGTATCGACTTTATCTACAAAATACTGGAGGACGCATATTCCAGCGATTTGAGTTATGACGTGACGGACATGCGGAATGCGGTTTTAGCATTTGCTGCGAATAGTACGCATCAGGCCGAATACTGTATCAAGCTGGTTAATAAGATGCAGTTTAAATCAGCAGACCCTTCCACAGCGGGGAGAAACGAAGAAGCAAAGTTGGTATTTTACGATATTGAGGTATTTCCAAATCTGTTCCTTGTAAACTGGAAAATCGAGGGCGAAGGAAAGCCTGTGGTGCGTATGATTAACCCGACTCCAACGGAGATTGAGGAATTGATGCGATTCCGGTTGGTCGGGTTTAACTGTCGGCGATATGATAATCATATTCTGTATGCAAGACTCATGGGTTATACAAACGAGCAGCTTTATAACCTCTCACAAAAAATTATCAGTGGAAGTCCGAATTGTTTCTTTGGAGAAGCCTACAATGTTTCCTATACGGATGTGTATGACTTTGCATCTGCCGGAAATAAAAAGAGCTTGAAGAAGCTGGAAATTGAGATGGGAATCCATCATCAGGAGCTTGGGCTTCCTTGGGATCAACCGGTTCCAGAAGAAATGTGGACGAAAGTTGCCGAGTATTGTGATAACGATGTAATTGCAACCGAAGCGGCATTCCATTATCTGAAAGCTGATTGGACAGCTCGACAGATTCTGGCGGATTTGGCTGGAATGACAGTGAATGATACGACCAATACGCTTACCCAGAAGATTATATTTGGAAACGAGCGGAAACCACAGGATCAGTTCAATTACCGAAATCTGGCAGAGCCAGTGCATCACCTTGATGAAGAAACCTATTCCTTCTTGGCCGAAGCGTGTCCCGAAATGATGGCGCAAACGCATGGCGATGAAGGAAGTCTCTTACCATATTTTCCTGGATACAAGTATGAGAATGGAAAATCGACATATCGAGGAGAAGAAGTTGGAGAAGGCGGTTATGTCTATGCGGAACCTGGTATGTACGGAAATGTGGCATTGCTGGATATTTCCTCTATGCATCCTCATAGTGCAATTGCAGAAGTTCTGTTCGGTGTGAAATTTACGAGAGCCTTCCGTGACATTGTGGAAGGACGAGTCAGCATCAAACACGAAGCTTGGGACGAAGTCAATCATATGCTGGATGGGAAGTTGACACCATATATCCAGAAGGTCATTGACGGAGAGATGACAGCGAAGGATTTGGCAAATGCTTTGAAGACGGCAATCAACTCGGTATATGGTCTGACTTCTGCTAACTTCGAGAATCCGTTCCGTGATCCGAGAAACAAAGATAATATTGTAGCCAAACGAGGAGCTCTGTTCATGATTAACCTTAAACACGAGGTACAGGAACGGGGCTTTACTGTTGCTCACATTAAGACGGACTCTATCAAGATTCCTGATGCGACACCGGAGATTATCCAGTTTGTTATGGATTACGGAAAGCGATATGGTTACACCTTTGAGCATGAGGCTACATACGACCGGATGTGCCTTGTAAATGACGCCGTCTATATCGCCAAGTATAAAGATGGAAAACAGGCTGGAGAGTGGACTGCTACCGGAACACAATTCCAGGTTCCATATGTATTCAAGAAACTCTTCAGTAAAGAAGAAATAGCCTTTAACGATGTATGCGAGACCAAATCCGTGAGCAGCGCTTTATATTTGGACATGAACGAGAAACTTCCGCAGCTTACAACCGAGGAAGAAAGGGAATTAAGTGCTATTGATAAGGCTTGGCATAGCCCGGCTGGAGGAAAATCTCTTGAAGATGTTGCAGCTAAATATGGATATACATACGAAGAAGCAGGAGAAAGATACAGCGAACTTTGTAAAAAAGATGAGGCGACTCACAATTATATTTTCATTGGACGAGTTGGTCAGTTCTGTCCAATTAAGCCTGGAGCCGGCGGCGGTTTGCTCATGCGGGAAAAAGATGGGAAATATTATGCAGCTACCGGATCAAAGGGCTATCGGTGGTTGGAGTCCGAAATGGTTAAAGAACTCTCCAAAGAGGATTCTATTGATCGTTCCTATTATGACAAGCTTGTAGACGACGCAGTGGAAACCATATCCAAATACGGTGACTTCGAATGGTTCATATCCAACGATCCTTATATTCCAAAACCTAAACTCGAGGACTTTATGAACATTCCAGAAGACGCTGATGAGGAAATACCATTTAATTAAAGAAGAGGAGAAGTATATTATGGCTTACAAAAATGTACCCAATATCATTATTGAAAACGCAAGAATTATTTTTCGAAACTTCCGAGGCGAAGAGTCTAAATACAATCGGGCTGGAAACCGGAACTTCTGTGTCATCATCGAAGATCCGGAACAGGCGGAGAAACTCTCCAATGATGGATGGAATGTAAGAGTGCTGGCTCCGAGAGACGAGGATGAAGAGCCGAGACATTATATTCAGGTGGCAGTCAGCTTCGAGAATATCCCGCCTAAGGTGTATATGATTACCAGAAAGACAAAAACACCGTTGGATGATGAATCCATTTCCACTTTGGACTATGCGGAGATTCGGAATGTTGATTTGACGATTCGACCGTATTCTTGGGAAGTGAATGGTAAGACCGGAACTAAGGCTTATCTGAAGACGATGTATGTCACCATCGAAGAGGATGAGTTTGCTGAAAAGTATGCGGAGGAAGAAGGCCCGGAAGAAGTTCCATTCCACTAACAAGCGACAAATAGGGTGCCTGATATTGCCAGCAAGGTAAATGTCCTAAGGCTAGAGGAAACAGCCCTTTATTTTGCGAAAGGAGAAAAGCTATGGCATTTTGGAATCGGAAAAAGAAGCGAACCACAGCGAAACCGAAGATCAATGCTTCTATTTCCAAGGTCGAAAAACCAAAGAAAATATCAGAGAAGCACGACTTTGTAGTTCATAAAGAGGAACCTCAAGTAAGCTTATCACCGAAGCCGAAAATGAAAAATCTTCCCACTTTCAAACCCGACAGATATGAGAAAGAATTTATGAACATCTTTCGTCAACTTGTTTCAGAAAAAAACAGACCGTGGGATATTTGGAAAGACTTTATTGTTATGTCGGCTTGTTCTATATCAAATTCTGTGGACAAATCTCAATTTGATGAGCGAGAGAAACGATACTTGGATATCATTCGCCATTACAGTAAGTCAAAACAGGAACTTTTTCCACAGTTGTTTGCAAATCTGGTCATGTCTTTAGAAATGAATCCGGAGCAGGATTTTTTAGGAAAGATGTATATGAGCTTAAATCTTGGCTACGATGAGTTGAAACAAATATTTACTCCTTATGACATGTGTCGGCTTATGGCAAAAATCACCATTACGGATGTAACTGAGAAAGTAAGGAAAGATGGCTATATTACCATCAACGATCCATGTTGCGGAGCGGGAGCCAACTTGATTGCTGCTATTCACGAAGCACGAAAGCAACTAGAAAAAGAAAATTATAATTATCAAAACCATTTATTAGTTTCCGGACAAGACATTGAAGAAGTTCCAGCTTTGATGTGCTATATTCAACTTTCTCTTCTAGGAATTGCTGGGTATTTTAAAGTTGGAAATTCTTTGATCAAACCAATGACTATGGCTGATGATTTGAAGAATTACTGGTTTACACCTATATATTTTTCAGATGTGTGGACTATGAGAAGATTATTTCACAGTATATGAAAGTTTATGAGGAGGGATAAGCGTGAATGAACGATTGAAAGCATTAGAAAAAGAGCTGGATAGTCTGTTAAATATGGCTCCCATAGAAGATGACTGCACGAAGAATGAAAACGAGATGTATTCGGATATGGCGAACCTGAAAAACAGCATAACAGCGGTTCTTGAGGAGCAACGGAATGGCCGTTGAATTGTATGACTATCAAATAGCAGCAGTAAAAAAAATGAGAAATGGTTGTATTCTGTGTGGCGGCGTTGGAAGCGGAAAATCAAGAACAGCATTAGCTTATTACTATCTCCAGAATGGCGGAAATCCGGATTGCTTGATGGGGGTTGAGGATTATGTTGCGATGGACGATCCCCCAAAGGACTTATACATCATCACAACAGCCAGAAAGCGGGACACGATGGAATGGGAGGGTGATCTTTCGCCCTTCCTTCTTTCGGTTCACGAGGATGTCAATCTATATTCAAATCAGATTGTCGTGGATTCCTGGAATAATATCAAGAAGTACGAGGATGTAAAGGATGCTTTCTTTATATTTGACGAGCAGAGAGTGATAGGCTCCGGAGCTTGGGTGAAGGCGTTTTTGAAAATCACCAAATCAAATCAGTGGATTCTATTGTCTGCAACTCCGGGAGATACCTGGCAGGATTATATTCCGGTATTCATCGCAAATGGGTTTTACAAAAACCGGACAGAATTCATCCGAGAACATGTGGTTTATAGTCGATTCAGTAAATACCCAAAGATTGACCGATATTTGAATACTGGGAGATTGATTCGACTCAGAAATTGTATTTTGGTGAATATGGATTTCAAGCGTCAGACGGTTTCTCATCACGAAGATATATTTGTTCGATACAGCATAGAGCGATACAAAGATGTTGGACGAACACGATGGGACCCGTATAAGAATGAGCCGATTGCGAATGCCGCCGGTCTTTGCTATGTATGGCGGAAAATCGTGAATACGGACGAGTCACGACAGATCGCCTTGATGGAAATTGTAGAGAAGCATCCCAGAGCCATTATATTTTACAACTTTGATTATGAGCTGGAGCTTTTGAAGGGGTTGTTTCAAATTTATGAAGATGATGGGATTTTTGAAATCGCGGAGTGGAATGGCCATAAGCACCAGCCAATTCCAGAGTCAAAAAGCTGGGTATATCTTGTTCAATACAATGCTGGAGCCGAAGGATGGAACTGCATCAAGACAGATACCATTATATTCTACTCACAGAACTATTCTTACAAAATCATGCAGCAATCTGCGGGGCGAATAGACAGGTTGAATACGCCATTCAAAGATTTGTATTACTATCACTTGAAATCTCGTAGTGGGATTGATTTGGCAATTAGTAAGGCACTGAAAGATAAGAGAGATTTTAATGAATCGAGGTTTGTGAAGTGGTGAAAGGAGATCAACCATGAACGAAGAGTATTTGGAAGTGGATTTTAAAAAGTATTGTAAAACCTGTAAACACAAGGAATTGGGAGAAAAATTCGACCCATGTAATGAGTGTCTGGATTATGGATACAATCTCAATTCCCAGAAACCTATGAAGTGGGAGGAAAAGAAAAAATGAGTTACCAATACAATCGATATTTGGCGCAGCATAAATCTAACGTTGAAGCAGGATTTCGCTGGTTGCAGAAAAATCTCCCTAAGATCACGGAAGCCAGCGGCGCGGAGCATAATATCGTATTTGCACATGACCAATCCAAAACGGAGGCTGATGAATACGGCCCCTATGATATTTACTTTTATGGAGGAAATCGCTCTTATTCAGTAGTTGAGGATTTTAGAAAAGCTTGGTTATTACACATTCATCGCAACCCTAATCATTGGCAGTATTGGGTACTGATTAACGATGATCCGGAAGAAGGCGAAATCATTTTAGAGATGCCTTACTGTTATATTCTGGAGATGATTTGCGATTGGTGGTCCTTTAGTTGGTTTAAAGGAAACTTGCTGGAAGTTTTCTCCTGGTATGAAGAACACAAAAACTATATAAAACTGCATCCGAATACGAGAAAATTGGTGGAGGATATCTTAGGACGCATCAAAAATAAACTTGGGGAGGTGATGACGAATGAAATCAACAGATAGTGTTATCGTGAGTTGGGATTTTTCTCATGGAAAAGATGTTGGTGTTCTGATTGTTGGAAAGCAGGAGAAAGGCAAAGTCGAAATCATCAACGCCTATCAGGGAGAAGAGGCCAAAGAAATTTATCAAAAGCTGGTATTCCCCAAATCAAAGAAAACCAGTTTTAGCAAGGAGAAAACCACATGAAGCAGCCGAAAAAATTAACCAGAGAGCAAAAAGAATGCTTATCTGCTCATTATTTAAACTGTAAAGATTGGATGTTGGTTGAGGAGACGGAATTCTATTACCGCATTATCAACAAGAATACAGGAACGATAAAGAGCGTGGATAAATTCAGAAGAGTAAAAAGGAGAAAAAATCATGAAAACAATTAAAAACAACTGGAAAGTAGCTTTAATTGTAGCAGTTGGTATTATTACTATTATTTTGTTAGGTGTGTTTTGTATACAGAGTTCCCAGAACAGAGCATTTACCTTGGAAGAGCAAGTTAATACTGCTGATTCTGACATTAAAGTTCAGGAAAAACGACGTGTAGATTTGGTTTACAACCTTGCTAATTGTGTTAAGCAGTACGATAAGCATGAAGCGGAAACATTGACGGCGATTGTTGAAAATAGAGGATCTACCGGTGATATCAAAAACGTTACTACAGCTATCACAGCGGTGTCAGAAGCGCATCCAGAATTAAAATCTAATGAAAATTATAAAGAGTTAATGAATGAACTTTCAATTACAGAAAATTTAATTGCAGAATATCGGAGTAACTACAATAAGCAGGTAAAAGAATACAACCGATATATACGCAAATTCCCGACAAGATTTTTTCTCAATATTCTCGGATATGAGGTTCGGAAATATACCTATCTTGATTATAGTGCTCCTGCCGATGCTCCGCAGAATCTGTTTGGAGAGTAAAAGCTATGAGAGGACGCAAGCGTAGAAGTTTTGACTTCGGAAATTTCGAGATTACGAAACGGGAAATACTGGTAAGTGTATCGATTGTCGCTATTATGCTTCTGATTGGAGTCCTTAACGCTGGAAAAATTTCGGATTATCAATTGGATAAAAATGAAAAATACAACAAGGCAATAAAAATAGAATCGCAGGAACTGTTTGAGTATGGAATGAGGACGAATGCCGGGAACGCTTTTGTATATGGCGATCTGAAAGCAGTCGATACAGTTACATATCCTGAAATTGGTGGAGAATACATTTATATTGAAAAAGTGAAAGAACGATATACAATGCATACTCGCCAGGTTGCACATACAACAACTATGAATGGAAAAACCCATACTTACTATACAACGGAAACCTATTGGACATGGGATTATGCTGGTAGTGAGGAACGGATATGTGATGAAATATCATTTTTAAATCACGTTTTTTCAGTTAGTAAAATCGACCTGCCGGGAAAGGAATATATAGACACTGTTAAAGAATCCGGGCACATTCGTTATAAGTATTATGGAGTTGGTTTAAACTTTACCGGAACCATATTTACAGAACTGGCTGATAAAACAATAGCCGATAACTCACCATTTTATGAAAATATGAAGATTGATGAAACTATAGAATACTTAGAAACCGATTTTGCAATGTGGATATTCTGGATTATTTGGATGGTCTTAATTGGAGTCTGTGTTTACAGTTTCTATTATATCGACAACAAATGGCTTGAGTAATTGGAGAATTTGGGAGAGGGTCGAGCAATAATGAGGGCGACCACAAGGCGGATATAGTAGTTGCATAAGGGATGAGTCCGCTATAAGAAAGGAGAAAAAAACGTATGAATCTTAAATCAGTGAAAATTATTGCGGTGGATTTCGATGGAACTTTATGCGAAAACAGCTGGCCAGAAATCGGAGAGCCAAACGAAGAACTGATAGAGTATCTTCGTAATCGGAAAAAGGATGGAGATAAGTTAATTCTCTGGACCTGCCGCGTGGAAGACATGCTCCAAAAAGCTGTTGAGTGGTGTAAGGAGAGAAATCTGGTGTTTGATGCGGTCAATGAGAATCTTCCGGAAATCATCGAGAACTTTGGTTCTGATACCAGAAAGATTTTTGCAAATGAGTATATAGATGACCGGAATATTTGGCCGCTGAAAGATGATGTGACCGATGTTCTTTATCTTTGCGATGGTAAAAGTTGTGGCGATACTTGTCCGGGTGTGGAATGTAAGCATACATCGGATATATCCCACGCTAAGAATTTTGCAAAGGATGCTTAAGATTCTTATTGGGAGAAAGAAGCTGAATCTGAAACTAAAGATCCTGGTTCTCATGAGAAATCCAATATGGAATCATGGGCGGAGAGAGAAGTGGAAATTGCCTGCAAACGCGAAGCACCTGATCGTGAACCTGGAGAATGGGACTACGGATGTGCTTGTTACGAAAGTGCATTAAAAGCATTTAATAGCCTTTGTGAAGACGGTCATAGCGGTTTCAGCATTGGTATGACAAAACAGATTCTGAATCGGTTGATCGAATGTAAGCCACTCACTTCGATTGAGGATACAGAAGACGTGTGGGACAATACCACAGACTTTGGTGGACATCGCGGGGAAGTCGCAAACTATCAGTGTAAGAGAATGAGTTCTCTTTTCAAATATGTATATGTGGACGGCTCTGTTAAATATCGTGATGTTAATCGCTTCTATGGCGTGAACCTAGATAATCCAAATGCTTCCTATCATAGCGGACTGATTGACCGAGTAATGGAAGAAAAATTCCCAATTACCATGCCATATTTTCCAGAGAGTAAGCCATTTTATGTGTATTGTGAAGAGTTCCTTACTGACAGAAAAAACGGAGACTATGATACGGTTGGAATTCTTTATATCATCAAGCCGGATGGAGAACGCGTGGAGATCAATCGGTATTTCAAAGAGGGAGAAAAGGACTTCGTTGAAATCGACGTTGCTGAATATGAAATACGCCAGAAGATGCATGAGGAACGGCTGGAGAAAATGAAGAAAGACTGTAACGGCTGCTTCGGAGCAGCGAACAATGATTGTCTGCGTTGCGAGGAGGAACTTCAGTATGAATCGGAATAGGTTTCTCCGGGGATTAAAAAGCAACATCCAGCTTTCCGAAAAAGAGAGGCGGCGGATTATTCGGAGAAGTCTTCAGAAACATTCCTGGAAAACAAAATGTACCGTAGCGATGGAGGAATTCGCAGAGCTTCAGCAGCAGATTAGTAAACAGGTTCGAGGTTATGGCGATAGAATTGGACTCTTGGAAGAGATGGCAGATGCTTATATTTGTCTGAACTTCCCGGAGTCCATTTTTGATATTAAGCCAGAGGATTTACAGAAAGCCATTGATGTGAAGCTGGAACGGGAAAGGAGAAATTTGTGATGATCGATTTACATGTAGAGGGGTATTGTCAAGAATGCGCGGGTTTTCAACCATGTATTGAGAGATTGTATGCGGATGGCAAAATTATCGCACAAACCGTTTACTGTGAGAATCGAGAAAGATGCGCTAATATCTATGAATTTGCGCACGAAAAAGTAGGAAAGGAGATTGGTAAGGATGATTAAAAACGAATTCCCAGAGTGGATTTATAGTCCGGTCAACGATCCTATGTGGAACAATTTATTTGAACGAATTGAAGATGCACTTGGTTTTAAACTCTTCATTTGGCAGAAGACTTATATTATGGGATTAGGATATAGATGTTCAGGACAGACGACTGCCGATGTTCTTAGAAATTTAGTAGGAGAACGTACATCCGAGTCGATATATTTGGAACGACCTAAAAATCGCATGGAAGATTTTTATCAGAAGGAACTTATCGAGATAAAAAGAAAGCTGGACGATAAAGGTATAATTTCAAGAGACATAGAGAGGAAAAAACGATGACGATTGAGCGTTTATTAAAAGAACTCGGAGAACGCCATTTTGAAGTTCTTTGGAGATATGAAGTCTTAACAAATTCTATCGTTATTCAGATGGATAAAAGATACTGCCATCAATGGTATAGGTTAGCTCGTAAAGTTACATTAGATGATTTTCATCATTTTATAACCGATCAGTTTGAAGATACTATGGTTCGATTTTTAAAGGAAATGGCTCAAGAACTGGAGTATCAAATTAAAGTCGCACCGGAACCCATGAAAGGAGAAGACAATGATTAAAATTGAAAACGTTGAAGTTATGGGTTGGGAACATGCTATTCGAGGGATACGGAACCCGATGAACAGTTGGGAGAAATCCGATAGTGGAATCTGCAAAGGTGGGGATGATGGTATCGGATGTGAGAACTGTGCCAATTATGATTCCTGCGAGCATACATACGATCATTCCTGGCAGCTCGGTAAAGCAGATCACGATTTGATGATGCGACTTGCGGATACGAGGTATCGGCGAATGATTACGGTGAATCTGGACATCACGGCTCCGCTGTATTGGTGGAAAGATTTTTATACCTACGAGGTTGGAACTGTTGCGAACTCTTGTAGCACGATGCATAAGATTACTGCGAAGGAATTTGAGTGGTCAGATTTTAGCACAGAACATCTTTTGAATTTTGGAATGTGGGGTGAACAGTTTACTGATGCTGACGCAATATATGCTCCGGCTAAAACAATGGGATGTGTAATTTCTGCTCTCAATGGAGCTAGGGATAGATATCTTGATTTTAAATCAAGAGGTTCCGAATGGACAGAGCTTGCGAAACGGGCATGGTGGCAGATGACTCAGCTTCTTCCCTCTTCTTATAACCAAAAATGGACAGTCATGCTGAATTACGAAGTGCTGGCCGGTATTTATCCCATGCTAAGAAATCATGAGCTGGATGAGTGGGTAAAATTCTGCAAGTGGATTGAGGCGCTTCCATATTCAGACATTATCATTGGTAGGGTGTGGAGATAAAACATGATTCAATACTATGAGTCTATATTTTACAACACCTTGGAAGAACTATTAGCAACTTGGAAACCCAACCATCCGGATGTTTTGCGGTTGAAAGCAAAATATGGAGAAGGCATTCAATTTAGTACCATCGCACATCGAAGTGGTGTGAAGCCTCAATTTGAACTGAGTTGCTACAAACTAAAAAAATTAAAAGGAGCGTAATAATGGCATCTATTCATTATGTGATTTTATTTAGCATTGTATATCTTTATGTATATGCTCTGATTTGTAGAATCTGTAAATGCATTGAACATTGTGCTACCGCCAGAGCTTATTCTAAATTAAGAGAAAACGGAGTTATGACTAAAATGAGCGATGTTGAGGCGGGCATTATTAAAATCGGAAAAGAGAAGGAGGATGCAAGAAAAAATGTGGAGTCATAAGTTAGTAAAAAATAAAATCCACGCCGTTCTGTTTATTCTTCTAGGAGCGTTGTCAGTCCCGGTTGAATGGGATGCAACGTTCTTTTTATTTACCCTGATTATGGGTGGATGCTTATTCTTTTCGAAAGAGAATTGGATTTATGAAGGAGAGGAAGACGATGGGACGAGCCGAGAGAAGACGTGCTCAAAAGTTAAAGCAAAAAGAGAAAACCACTACATACAATCTCACAAAGGCACAACTCGATGTCATGGTTCGGGAAAAAATCGGAGACGAACTTATCAGAGTAAAGCAGGAGGCTACCGATGATGCGGTAAATACTGCGATGGTTCTGCTTCTGACTTTGCCATTGGAAGTGCTGATGGACCATTATTGGACAAAATCCTATGCGAAGAGAATTCCGAAGTTCACCGAACGAGTTCTGGAATACTACGAACGCTGGCAAAATGGTGAGTTGGATATGGAAAAACTGAAAGAGGATTTGTGGGAATGGTGAAGCAACGTGAAATGTGTAATGGGAGTTATTGCGTGTATTGTTGGGCTCGTGGGTCTGATCGGACTGATTGTGTTAAAGGCGACCAGCTCTTCTGCAACTTATATGGACGATTCGTTCCGGTGGGGAGGACGAGATGGGCGTTAAAAATGATTATCGTAAAAATGCAGAAGGGTATTCCGATCCGACTGCCTGTGAAGCACTGAGAAACATTGAGCAGGAAGAAGAACGGTTCCATAAGCTGCTGGATACGATTTTTACGCTTTGTGAACTGTCCGACTTTCACATTGAAGAGCGGATCGTCATTAAGGATAAACGAACCGGACGAATTTGGAGGTGATTATTTATGGGTGATTGGCAGAAGACTATAGATGCTCTTGTAGAAGCTTGGGAAAAATTTACGACATCTATAAAAGAGATGGTGGATGCCCTGAACAAGGCGTTTGGAGTTTCGTCACCTGAGAAAGAGAAGAAAAAGAGTCTCAGCTCTCCGGCTCGATATGGGATGTCTTTGCGGAAATCTCGAAGAAAATCCTTCGTTAAGCAGTATTCCTACCGGCCAATTGTTCAGAAGCACTTACCTTATCAGAGAAGGAACTATTGAAAATCGTCCGTACAAAGCTTGAAAGTGGGTGAAAATCACGCCCACTTTTAGGTTTTGAAAAATGGGCTTTGACCACTTTTATGTGGGCTTTTTGAGAAACGCAGGGAATTTTGGGGAAGGATTCGGACGATTTTGGTCAAATTTGCGGCCATTTGCCCACTTTCTGCCCACTTTTAAAACCCCAATTTGGTCAGTAAAAACCCAGTATTTATGCGGGTTTGCGGGCTCAAAGCCCACTTTCCCACTTTTTTTCTTAAACTATTATGATAGAAAGTTTAAAAGTATATAGTAATAGCACAAAAAAAGTGGGTTTTTGGCCACGAGCAAAAAAAATGGAGGAAATCATGAGCAAGATTAGTTGGGAGAGCTTGTATGAAAATTTTAAGTCAATCTATCCAAGGTTGTCGCGGTCATCCGTATATTTTCGTCCGTTCGGTTATATGAGTATAGTAGTGTATTTTGAGAATGGAATGAAGATGGTCTATGATGATCTCAGAAAACAGGCATATATCACAGCTTAAAGAAAATGTCAAGAGATAATGAAAAATTTCTTTTCTTCTGGAAAAATTTGTGATATACTGTAAGAGCCACACAATCTAATATCGAATCCGTTTAAGGGAATTCACTTTGGTAAAAGGTGTATTCTCTCTTTACTCATACCTTAAACGGAACGAGATTGTGTGGCAACAATGGGAGAACACTTTTTTAGGTGCGTCTCTTGTTGGGGCCGCACCTTTTTTATTGCGCCAAAATCTATCTGACTAGAGGACGGTGACATTGTGGATAGACCATATACAGAAATACAAGTTCTAAAAAAATTAGATATTCCTGACTTTCGTCATCTGACAAAGGATAAAGTCATAGCATTTGCTACAATGATTCCGGGAATGGAACCTGAAGTGGCAAAGAAGGCTTTAGAGCAGTTTCCTAACTTCGTATCGACATCTCTTGAAATTATGAAAGAGTATCGAGGTATTCTACAACAGTTGATGAATGATGACAGGGATGGTGCGGAAATATGTTACGATATGTATAATCGTGTGATGAATTCTCTTGAGTGTATTCTTGAAAATGACAATTTGACCTTTAAAGAAAAGACTTACATACTCGAACAAATGAGAGAGGTTGCCGATGAAATATCGAAAAAGGATTCCGAAAAGTCGGCTAACCGCATAAAGTTAATAGGGATTGTGAGTGGAGTGGTGGCGGGTGTTATTACAGTTTTAGGTACCGCCATTGGGGTCAATTTAACTTCTAAGCAAAACAATATTCCCGGCGATGACGAAGAAGAAAACCATTAAAAGGAGATTGAAAATGAAAAAGATTGTTATGTTTATGATCGCAGCATTTATGACGTTTTTGCTTATTGCTTGCTCTGATTCTCAGACACATGATGGCGAAGCAAAGACACCTTCTGCATCGGGAGCTCAAAAAGGAAGGGATTATCAGTCAGTTGTTGAAGATTTTGAAGAACGTGGATTTACAAACATATCGTTAGTTGCGCTTGATGATTTAATAACAGGTTGGCTGACGAAAGATGGAGAAGTTGAAAATGTTTCTGTTGATGGTGATGAAAATTATTCCGCTGATAAATGGTATTCAAATGATGTAGAGGTTATTATTACTTACCATACATTTTCGGAAGAGAGTGATTTGGAAGAAGATGAGGAGTCGAAGGAGTCAATAAGCGAAAAAGCCGAAGACAAAGCAGTAGAATCGATACTCACAATTGAAACTTGTGCTGATCTCGAAAAACTTTTATCGACTGAAGGAGAAATAAACGATTTTTATTCCACTTTTGCAGAACAATATAAAGGCTCAACGATAGTATTCGATGGTTGTATTACCTACATTACAAACCATGGCGATTACGATACTCGATATGATATTTTGATGAGCGGCGGTAATTATGTAGATGATGAAATAGTCAATCCTGGACCAATCTTTAAGTTTGAAGATGTGAATACTTATGGAATGGGAATCGAGGATTTATATCTTCCTGATTATATAAGTGTCGGATCAAATGTACATGTGACCGCTGAAGTTGAGTATTTTAGTGAGAATGAAGGTGTTTTTTATCTAAATCCTGTGAAAGTTGAGTCCCGATAAAATAAAGAAATTATTTAGCCTGTACCTATTGGAATTGGGGGTACGGGCTATTTTTATGTTTTCATTTGTTTCTTTTTGCGCGCGAAAAATACATCGACTGTTATGAAGAGAGAGGGTTAAAATGGCCATTCTCTCTTTTATTTTGGAGAAAGGAGGCTTACTTATGCTGGAAAGCGAATTTCAGAATAAACTGATCCAAGAACTGAAAAAAATGTTCAAAGGCTGCATTGTAACAAAACTGGATTCCAGCCACATTCAGGGAATTCCTGATTTGCTGATCCTTTATAACAATAAGTGGGCCACTTTAGAATGTAAGAAAAGTGTTCGCGCCAAGAAACAACCAAATCAAGAATATTATGTTGGACGAATGAACGAGATGTCGTTCTCAAGATTTATTTGTCCTGAAAATAAGGAGGAAGTGTTACATGATCTTCAACAAGCATTCTGCTCTTGAAGGGCAACACGCCTTTCTTGGCGCAAGTAAATATCACTGGATTAACTATGACGAATCCAAAGTTGCAGAATCGTATTCAAAATTCCTTGCAACTCAAAAAGGAACAGAGCTTCACGATTTTGCGGCAAAATGTATCACACTTGGACAGAAACTTCCGAAGTCCCAGAAAACATTGAATATGTATGTGAATGATGCCATAGGATTCAAGATGGTTCCTGAGCAGCCTCTTTTCTATTCGGAGAATTGTTTTGGAACAACAGATGCGATTGCATTTCGAAATCGTATGCTTCGCATTCATGATTTAAAAACCGGCGTCATTCCCGCGCACATGGAGCAGCTTGAAATATATGCTGCTCTTTTTTGTTTGGAATACAAAATCAAGCCAGCCGACATTGAAATGGAACTTCGGATTTATCAGAACAACCAGATTCTTTATGAGAATCCAACGGCTGAAACCATTGTTCCCATCATGGACAAGATCATCACATTCGACAAAGTAATCAACAAAATCAAAGAACAGGAGGGCTAATTTATGAATCCGATTGCAGAAGAAATTTTGATGCATTATGGAATGCCCCGCCGTTCCGGTCGTTATCCGTGGGGATCTGGTGATAATCCGTATCAGCATAGTGGAGATTTTCTGAGTCGAGTGGATGAACTGAAAAGTCTGGGTATGAGTGATACCGAAATTGCAAAAGCCATGGGTTTAACCACCACTCAATACCGTACGCAGAAATCGTTAGCAAAAGATGAACGTCGTGCGTTGGATGTGGCGAGAGCAAAATCTCTTCGAGAAGATGGTTTGAGCTTAAATGAAATTGCGAAAGAAATGGGCTTCGCAAACGACTCTTCTGTTCGTTCGCTTTTGAATGAAAATTCTGAGGTTCGTATGAACCAAGCTAAGACAACTGCTGAAATTATCAAAAAGCAAATTGACGAAAAAGGCATGATTGATGTTGGTGCCGGTGTGGAACGTGAACTCGGAATTTCCAAGGAGAAACTGAATGAAGCACTCTATATGCTGGAGATGGAGGGTTATCCTGTTTACGGCGGACGAGTGGATCAGGTAACAAATCCTGGGAAGAAAACAACGCTTCGTGTGATTTGTCCTCCTGGAACAGAGCATAAAGAGATTTACGATTTTGAGAATATCAATTCTCTGAAAGATTATGTCTCTCATGATGATGGGGAATCTTTTGATCCCAAATTTGTTTATCCCAAAAGCATGGACTCAAAGCGGTTGCAGATTCGGTATTCGGAAGATGGCGGCGAATTGAAGGATGGTGTTGTGGAAATTCGAAGAGGTGTTGATGACCTGTCTCTTGGAGAATCCCATTATGCTCAGGTTCGCATCTTAGTCGACAAGACACACTACATCAAAGGGATGGCGGTTTATTCGGATGACCTTCCTGATGGTGTGGATGTTATGTTCAACACCAATAAGAAAAAAGGGACACCTAAAATGGATGTTCTGAAACCAATCAAAGATGACCCGGATAACCCGTTCGGTTCTTTAATTAAAGAGGGAGTTAATGACCCGGATAACCCCACTACTGAAAGAGGAGGTCAGAGTTACTACTATGATAAAAATGGGAAGAAACAGCTTTCCCTTATCAACAAGCGAGCAGAAGAAGGGGATTGGGGCGAATGGGCAGACAAGCTCCCATCTCAGTTTCTGTCGAAACAGAGTAGAACTTTGATAAAGAAGCAGTTGAATTTAGCGGCCGCAGACAAGCAGTCTGAATTTGATGAGATTTGTTCTCTTACGAATCCAACAGTGAAAAAGGTTCTTTTGAAATCTTTTGCTGATGACTGCGATGCAGCCGCTGTTCATTTACAGGCAGCCGCTCTTCCCAGACAGAAGTATCAAGTTATTCTTCCATTGACATCTATCAAAGACAATGAGGTCTATGCTCCGAACTACAAGAATGGAGAAACAGTAGCTCTTGTGCGGTATCCACATGGTGGAACTTTTGAGATTCCAATCTTAACTGTTAATAATAAGCAGCCAGAAGGAAGAAGAGTTCTTGGGAATACACCAGCAGACGCTATTGGCATTAACAAAAAGGTTGCTGACCGTCTTTCCGGAGCTGACTTCGATGGCGATACTGTCATGGTGATTCCTTGTAATTCTTCTAATAGTAGGGTGAAGATCACTTCCACTCCACAACTAAAGGGGTTGGAAGGATTCGATCCTAAGATGTCTTATGGGACCGTTAAGAAAGGTGACGATTATTGTAACAGCAGCGGTCAGAAGATTAAGATTATGAAAAACACCCAGACAGAAATGGGTAAGATTTCAAATCTAATTACCGACATGACTTTGAAAGGTGCTACTCAAGATGAGCTTGCGAGAGCTGTACGTCACAGTATGGTCGTCATCGATGCGGAGAAGCATAAGCTAGACTACAAGAAGAGTGAGCAGGACAATGGTATTACGGCTTTGAAGAAGAAGTACCAGGCTCACGATGACGATGATGGTTATGGAGGAGCTTCTACGCTGATTTCTCGTGCCAAGTCTGAGACTTCTGTGTTGAAAAGAAAAGGAAGCCCGATCATTGACAAGGAAACCGGAGAACAAAGCTGGAAGAGCGTCAGGGAGGAGTACATAGATAAGAACGGAAAGACCCAGGTGCGGACTCAAAAGAGTGCCAAGATGGCAGAAACCAGAGACGCTCGCACTCTCTCTTCTGGGACACCACAGGAAGAGGCGTATGCGGACTATGCAAATACTATGAAGTCCCTGGCTAATCAGGCCCGTAGGGAGATGGTTAATAGCGGAAAGATAGCCTATTCTGCATCAGCAAAACAGACTTACCAGACAGAGGTTGATTCTCTTATGGGTAAACTTAATGTGGCTTTAAAGAACGCCCCTCGCGAGCGTCAAGCACAGACCATGGCAAACTCTATTGTGGCCGCTAAGAAGAAAGACAACCCCGATATGACAAAGGCGGAAATCAAGAAGGCTAATCAACAGGCCCTTACTGCGGCCCGTACTGCTGTTGGTGCCAAGAGAACCCCTGTCGAGATTACAGATCGTGAGTGGGAAGCGATTCAAGCCGGCGCTATCAGCGAGAACAAGCTTACTCAGATCCTCAACAATACAAACATTGATACAGTCAGACAGAGAGCTACCCCTCGTGCAACAACAACCCTTAGCTCTGCCAAAGTAAATCGTATTGCGGCGCTGAATGCTTCTGGCTATAGCACTGCTGAGATAGCAGCAGCTTTGGGTGTTTCCAGTTCTACTGTGTCGAAGTATCTGAATGGAAGGGAGTGAACAAAGTAAATGGCGAAGAAGTGTATGCTTACAACCATTGACAATCCTTTTGATCCATTTGAACAGTTCACTTCATGGTTACTGTTTGATGAGGAAAAAGGTTATCATTCATGTTCGTATCTTGGTAGAATTGCCAGAACATCGGACCAACTCTCTGATGAAGAGAATGACTTGGAAGTTGAACGAGCAATTGACGAGATTGTAAAATACGATTTCCGAAATATTTACAAAAAAGTTACGCGAGATGCGGTGGCTGTCTAGGTATCAGATGGTATAGGGGGGGGCAGCAAAAATCACACCCCCTCCGTCATCGCGGCGGTCTTTAAAAATTCCCCGGGGGTATTTTTCGGAGAATGTTTTTACCTTCCGGCAGTATTTAACAGAGCTCATAAGGTTGGCTAAGTAATAAGCTGTGGTTCTTTTTACTCTTTTTTCTCCTTTCGGTAAAAAAGTTTCAGTCAGCCTTGTGGGTTCTTTTAAATACTGCCGGAAAACTTTTATGAAACTATTGAAGAACAGACGGGAAGGAGGCAGTAAATGGCTAGAAAAGTAAAGAGTTCTAAATCGATGGGTTCTTCCAAAAAGATTCGTCCTGCTTTGACTCCGGAAGCAAGGGAACTTCAGATGATTTCTCTGGCTGTTGACCTGGCTGAAAGACAATTGCTGGAAGGGACTGCTGCTTCTCTGGTCATTACTCACTATTTAAAACTGGGCTCTTCCAGAGAGAAGCTTGAGAGGGAGAGACTGGAGGAAGAGAACAATCTGTTGCGGGCAAAAGTAAGAGCTATTGACTCCACAGATGAGATTAAAGATCTCTATAAGGACGCCATCAATGCGTTTCGTATATACAGTGGACAGGGTAACGATGATGATTAGGACATATTCGGAATTATCAAAATTGAAGACTTTTAAAGAACGATACGAGTATCTTCGTTTGGGCGGAGTCATCGGGGCAGACACGTTTGGGTTTGACCGATATCTGAATCAGATTTTCTATCGGTCTATGGAGTGGAAGTCAGTTCGTGATTTTGTGATTGTGAGAGATAACGGATGTGACCTCGGAATAGAAGGTCGTGAGATATGTGGGAAGATATTGATTCACCATATGAATCCGATTTCCGTGGAGGATATTTTAAAGAGAAGCGATTTTCTTTTAAATCCAGAATTTCTCATCTCAACAATTCTTACAACACATAATGCCATTCACTATGGAGATGAAAGTCTTCTTGTCACAGAACCTATTGTTCGAAGCAGAAACGATACATGTCCCTGGAAACATTGATGGAGAGGAGGTTATAGCGATTATGGAAAGCATACTGACATCAATTAAAAAGATGCTGGGTATTACAGAAGAGTATGAGCACTTTGATTCAGATCTTATCATACATATCAATTCAGTATTTATGATCTTGACGCAACTTGGTGTTGGTCCACCATCTGGATTCTCTGTTCAGGATAAAAGTGCTACATGGAAAGAATTCATTTCTGACGAGTCAAAGTTGCAATTGGTAAAGTCGTATATGCAGATGAAGGTAAAGCTCCTGTTCGATCCGCCTTTGAGTTCCGCTGTAATGGCGTCTATGGAAAAGATGATTGCTGAGGCGGAGTGGAGACTGAATGTTGCAGCGGAAACTGACGAAGAAAAGTCCGAAGAACACGAGTCCTACGATGGCGAGTATAGGGTAACACCGAAAGCATTCCAATCTCAAATGCTGGATACTGAGAATAAAGTTCTGGATCGAAATATTGTGGTAACAGAAGTTCCGTATTACGAGACTGGGAACGCAGCAAACGGAGTGACATCATATATCGCAAAGGAGGGAGATTCAAAATGAGTAATGAAGCATTACTACAGCATCACGGGATTCTTGGGATGAAATGGGGCGTCCGAAGAACTCCAGAACAACTTGCAAGAGCAAGTGGAAAGAAGACGAGTTCCGATGATGAGGTGAAGAAGATGTCTGATTCGGAACTCCGCTCAAAGATCAACCGTCTTCAAATGGAAAAGCAGTATAAACAGCTTACCAGTTCAGAAATTTCTGTCGGTAGAAAGTTTGTACAGGATGTGCTGACCAATGCCGCAAAGCAGACCGCCACCAATTATGTATCGAAGTACATGACGAAGGGAATTGACGCGGTCATCAAGAAAGCAACAAGCAAGTAGGTGATTCAATTATGGCATTATCAAACACTGCCGTTCCCAAATACTACGGCATGTTTCGGGATGCCGTAATCAGGGGAGAGATACCGGTTTGTAAAGAAATCTCTATGGAGATGAACCGAATTGACGACCTAATAGCCAATCCTGGTATTTACTATGATGACCAGGCCGTCGAAGGATGGATTGCCTATTGCGAATCAGAACTAACATTGACGGACGGTTCTGATTTGAATTTGCTGGACTCGTTTAAATTGTGGGGTGAGCAGCTTTATGGATGGTACTACTTCGTCGAACGAAGTGTGTGGGAGCCAAGTTCTGACGGACATGGCGGCCGATATGTGAATAAAAGAATCAAGCAGCGTCTGACGAAGAAACAATATCTTATCGTTGGGCGAGGAGCTGCTAAATCTTTGTATGACACCTGTGTTCATTCCTACGGGCTGAATATCGACACATCCACGACTCATCAAGTCACGACAGCTCCTACCATGAAACAGGCGGATGAAGTAATGTCACCTTTTCGCACTGCGATTACAAGGTCGAGAGGTCCATTGTTCCGGTTTCTGACAGAGGGCTCTTTGCAGAATACGACTGGTTCTAAAGCAAAGAGAATGAAATTGGCCTCCACCAAAAAGGGTATTGAGAATTTTCTCACAGGTTCGCTTTTGGAAGTGCGGCCAATGTCCATCGCAAAGCTTCAGGGATTACGACCTAAGATTTCTACAGTGGATGAGTGGCTGTCCGGTGATACCAGGGAAGATGTGGTGGGCGCTTTAGAGCAAGGAGCATCGAAATTGGATGACTATATCATTGTTGCCACGAGTTCAGAGGGAACAGTGAGAAATGGAGCAGGCGATACAATCAAAATGGAGTTGATGGACATTCTTAAAGGAGAATATGTCAATCCACATGTTTCCATTTGGTGGTATAAGCTTGATTCCATTGATGAAGTTGGAAATCCAGACATGTGGTTGAAGGCGAATCCCAATATCGGTAAAACGGTAAGCTATGAGACCTATCAGCTCGATGTGGAAAGAGCAGAGAAGTCTCCGGCGGCCAGAAACGATATCTTGGCTAAGAGATTTGGATTGCCGATGGAGGGCTACACCTATTACTTCACATATGAAGAAACTCTTCCTCATAAGAAGAGAAGCTATTGGCAGATGCCCTGCTCTTTGGGAATTGATTTGTCGCAGGGGGATGACTTCTGTGCTTTTACGTTCCTTTTCCCGTTATCGAATGGTTCCTTTGGAGTTAAAACCAGGAACTACATTTCTTCATCGACTCTGATGAAACTTCCGGCAGCAATGAGAATTAAATACGACCAATTCATGGATGAAGGAAGCCTGATTGTCCTAGAGGGAACCGTTTTGGATATGATGGAAGTCTATGAAGATTTGGATAACCATATCGCAGAATTTGGCTATGACGTTCGTTGCTTGGGGTATGACCCGTACAACGCAAAGGAGTTCATTGAGCGATGGTCTTCTGAAAATGGCCCGTTTGGAATCGAAAAGGTAATACAGGGTGCTAAGACAGAATCCGTTCCTTTGGGAGAGTTAAAGAAACTTTCTGAGGAGCGGATGCTTTTGTTTGATGAAGAACTTATGACCTTTGCAATGGGGAACTGTATCGTTATGGAAGATACGAATGGAAATCGTAAATTGCTGAAAAAGCGATATGACGCAAAGATTGATGCTGTGGCAGCTATGATGGATGCGTTTGTTGCTTTCAAGCTGAACAGAGATGCTTTTGAATAGGAGGTGACGATTTCAAAATGGAAGTTTCAATTGGTTCCAGGATTAAACATGCCTGGAACGCTTTTTTAAATAGAGACCCAACAGGTTTCTATCGGGACATAGGGGTTGGATATTCGTACAGGCCCGACCGTCCAAGACTCACAAGAGGAAATGAAAGATCTATCGTTACCTCTGTATATAATCGAATCGCATTGGATTGCGCTTCAATTAACATTCAACATGTCCGTCTGGACGACTCCGAAAGATTTCTTGAAAAAATTTCTTCGGGGCTAAATGATTGTCTGAATTTATCAGCCAACATTGACCAGACTGGACGAGCTTTCCTTCAGGATGTTGTTTTGTCAATGTTTGATGAGGGATGTGTGGCGATTATCCCGGTGGATACGGATGATGACCCTGACACTACAGGCTCCTATAAAATCGAGACAATGCGAACCGGGAAGATTCTGGAATGGTTTCCGAATCATATCAAAGCAAGAGTTTATAATGAGCGGACTGGATTAAAGGAAGACATTGTAGTTCCAAAAGATACGGTTGCTATTATTGAAAATCCGCTTTATGCGGTGATGAATGAGCCAAACTCAACGATGCAGCGTTTGATAAGAAAACTGAATTTATTGGACGTTGTTGATGAGCAGAGCAGTTCAGGAAAACTCGATTTAATTATCCAGCTTCCCTATGTGATAAAAACAGAAGCAAGGCGTCAACAGGCTGAGAAGAGGCGTGTCGAGATTGAGCGTCAGTTGGCCGGTTCTAAATATGGTATTGCGTATACCGATGGTACGGAGCGAATCACACAGTTGAATCGTTCTGTGGAAAATAATCTGATGAAGCAGATTGAATATCTAACGAGTATGCTATACAGCCAGTTAGGTATCACTCAGAGCATATTGGATGGTTCCGCAGACGAGAAGACCATGCTGAATTACTACAACCGTACTATTGAGCCGATCATTTCAGCAATCGTTGACGAAATGAAACGTAAGTTCCTTACTAAAACAGCCAGGTCTCAAAAGCAATCGATTCTGTTCTTCCGTGACCCCTTCAAACTTGTACCAGTAGCTGATCTGTCAGAAATTGCTGACAAATTCACAAGAAATGAGATTATGACATCAAACGAAATTCGCCAGATTATTGGTATGAAACCGTCTGATGATCCAAAAGCTGATGCGCTGAAGAACAGCAATATCAGTGAGGCCAAATCTGATCCTTCAAACGGTAGTTCTGATGTCGAATCCAATGAAAGTGATGCCGGAGCCGATTATGACAGTATCGTAAACGAGCTGCTTGACGGTCTTGAAAAGGAGATTGATGAAATTATAGGAAGCTATGTTTCGGATGATGAGGAGGAGACATAATGGATATTAACGAGCCTCTTCAACACTATGCATCTCCTTATTACGACCCGGTGAAAGCTCATGAATATTATATGAGAACCAGAGAACTCAAAGGGCGTCGTTCCACAACGAAGCTTAACGATGAGGGAAAGAAAGTCTGGGCTTATACAAAAAATGAGATTTCTGGTGAGAAGAAAGAAAAGGTAAAAGAAGAACAGGAAAAACGGAAACAAAAAATTGCTGAGCTGAGAGCAAAGGCCAAGGCGACCCGAGAGCAGATCTCGGCTAAATTAAAGGAACTGAATACTCAGCTTACCGAGGAATCTTCGTCAAGAAGGAGTAGGGTTGACTCCCGTAAAAAATCTGATTTGGAGGATATTGGAGAAGAAGCAGAAGACCAGAAAGAGCGTATCGATGAAAAGAAGAATACCGAGATCGAACGCTTAATGGCAATAGAAATTCCATCCGGGTTATCCAAAGAGGAAAGGGCAAAGCGAGTAGCGGAGCGAAATGAGAAAATCGCAAAGCTTCGTGATGATGCCAGCGAGGATAAATCTAAGGTGAGTGAGCAGGCGAAAGCTGAAAAGGAAGAGGTGAGAACTTCCGCAAGTCTTAAGAAGAAGCGAATTACCGAGGACACCAAAGAAGAAAGGGCTGATAATTCTGCGAATGCTAAATCGGAAAGAGAAAAAGTTAGTACAGAGTTAAAGGCTGCCGTTACCGCCGCAAGGGAAGCTTATAAAGGGGCAAAAGAAAATCTTGATGCCACTTATGAAGATCTTTATCAGCAAGAATTTGACAAGATAGCTTCCGAATATAAAGCGGTAAAGAAGAGGAAACGGAGGAAGTAGCAATGGCTTTCGCACAATACTGATAGAAGGAGTGATTTTCAAAATGGAGAAATACGATTTTAGTGGTTGGGCCACTAGAAACGATCTTCTTTGCGCCGATGGCCGTACCATCAAAAGGGATGCGTTTAAGAACCAGAATGGACAAACTGTTCCACTAATTTGGGGACATAATCATTCCGATCCCAATCGTGTACTCGGTCATGGGGTACTGGAAAATCGTGATGAGGGCGTTTATGCCTACTGTAGTTTCAATGACAGTGAATCCGGACAGGCAGCGAAGAAGCTAGTTAAGCACGGAGATGTTCGTTCACTTTCTATTTGTGCCGGTCAGCTTAAACAGGCCGGAGCGAATGTGATGTATGGCGTTATCTATGAACTGAGCCTTGTTCTGGCTGGAGCTAATCCGGGAGCTTTCATTGATTCTGTTATGGCTCACGGTGAGACTTCAGAAGACCGTACCATTATTGGATATGACGAGAATATCATGCTTTATCATTCCGCCGAGGAGGATGACAAATCCGAGGAAAAGAAGACGGAGGAGAAATCCAAATCTAAGGAAGATAAGACTTCTGAAGAAAAAACTGAGGAAGATGACGAGACAATTGAGCAGGTATTTAATACCCTCAACGAAAAGCAGAAAAATGTGGTTTATGCAATGATCGGACAGGCTATTGGGGAAACCGATAAGCCTGAAGATAAAAATGATGACGATTCTAAAGGAGGAAATACCGAGATGAAGCATAATGTGTTTGACAACGATAAGAAAAACGAAACCGGTGGCTTTCTGACGCATTCCGCACAGGAAGACATCATCAAGGTGGCGAAGACCAGCCAGGTTGGTACTTTCCAGACAGCGCTTCAGCTTTATGCGGAGCAGAACGGTCTTCAGCATGATGCTGTCAGCGGCGGATTTGTTCAGACCGGCGACGGAAATGTGACGAGTCTGTTCCCGGAATATCAGGAAGTGCGTCCGGGGGCTCCTGAACTCATTACCAATGACCAGGGCTGGATTACTAATGTGATGAAGAAAGTACATAAGAGCCCGATTTCCAGAATCAGAACCAGCCAGACCGATATTCGCGGTATTGATACACTTCGCGCCAGGGGCTACAAGAAAGGAAAAGAGAAGAAGCAGGCCGGAAATTTCAAGTTGGTACGCAGAACCACCGATCCGCAGACCGTTTATGTGAAGAATGCTCTGCATCGCGATGACATTGTCGATATCACGGATTTCGATTATGTAAAGTATCTGTATGACATCGACCGCCTGATGCTCAATGAAGAGCTGGCTATTGCGATGATGCTGGGGGACGGTCGTGATGATGGTGATGAGGGTAAGATCGATCCGGATAAGATCAGACCTATCTGGACCGATGATGACCTGTATACCATTCATGCAGATTTGGATGTTGCCGCCGCAAAAAAGGAACTTCAGGGTACTAATACCGGCGTGAACTTTGGCGAGAACTATATTTACGCTGAAGCAATGATCAATGCGGTTTTGTATGCAAGAGAGGATTATAAGGGTACTGGCACTCCCGATATGTACATCACTCCTCACATGCTCAATGTAATGCTCCTGGCTCGTGATATGAACGGCCGCCGCATTTATAGCTCTAAATCGGAGCTGGCTTCTGCTCTGAATGTCGGGGAAATCCATACGGCTGAGCAGTTTGAAGGCAAGACCCGTAAGACGGACGACAGCAAGACCAAGAAGCTGCTTGCTATCATCACGAACCTGAACGACTACTCTCTTGGCGCCACGAAGGGCGGCGAAGTTACCCACTTCACACAGTTCGATATCGACTTTAACCAGGAGAAGTCCCTTCTGGAGACAAGATGCTCCGGCGCTCTGACCAGAGTGTACTCTGCAATTGCGATTGAAGAGGACGTAACGGTAAACCCCTAATCGACTTCTCCGTTAGTCCCGAAGATGGAGAAGTCAATCTACTCGGGAAAACAGTAAAATCGTTACAGGAGAATATTGTTATCGGAGAGTCCGAGATTACCGGTACATTGAAGCATGTTACTGGATACACGGGATTCAGCAGTAATACCTCTGAGCAGGAAGGAAACTATCTTGCTTTGAAAGTGGACGCTGATTCGGAAGATGCGGTTGTGACCATCGAACTCGTAGGCGGCACGAAAGGACCGGTTACGCTCGATGACGACATGAACATCGTACTCCTTATTAAGAATAAGGATACTCAGAGCATTAAGGTGACGGTAGACGATGGGAAAGATTCCGCTACGAAGACATATGGACTTACCAGATTGATTTTGGAGACAGAGTAAAGGAGAAAATTCAAAATGGCAAAGTTTTTTGGGAAAATCGGTTATGCAGTATCAAAGGATGTTCGTCCGGGGGTTTGGGATGGGGAAATTACTGAGCGAGAATATTTCGGCGATTTGATTCGGAATACCAGTCGGTATCAGACTTCCGATAAACTCAATGACGATATCAACATTTCCAATGAGATCAGCATCGTGGCCGATCCTTTTGCCTATCAGAATTTTCACGCAATGCGGTACGTCGAGTTCATGGGAGCGAAGTGGAAGATTTCCAGTGTTGAAGTACAGTATCCGCGTCTGATTCTGACGGTAGGAGGTGTATATAATGACTGATCGACGACTCGCACTCCACAATCTACTGTGCAAGATTTTATCTTGCCCGATAGAAGGCGAACAGTGCCGATGTTATTTTCAGCCTCCGGAATCTATTAAGATGAATTACCCCGCCATTGTATATAGCCTTGATGACATCGACAAGACGTATGCAAATGACGGGGTATATTTGTCTAATCGAAAATATTCCGTTACCGTCATTGACAAAGATCCGGATACATCCCTGGTGCAGAAAGTAACGAATTTACCAATGAGCCGGTTTGACCGGCATTTCAAAAAAGATAACCTGAATCACTACATTTTTAATGTATATTTCTGAGATTGGAGGAATAATTCAATGAGTAAACTTGTTTGGGATAAAGTTGGAGAACGGTATTATGAAACCGGCTGTGATCATGGCGTCCTTTATCCGATTCAGACCGGTGGAAAATACAACAAGGGTGTTGCTTGGAACGGTCTGAGCGCAGTAACGGAGAGCCCTTCTGGGGCAGAGCCTTCTCCCATTTATGCAGATAACATCAAGTATCTGAATTTGATGTCCGCAGAAGATTTTGGAGGAACGATCGAGGCATATACCTATCCCGATGAATTCTCCGAATGTGATGGCTCAGTGGAGATTGCGCCTGGTGTGTTTGCGGGGCAGCAGAGCAGAAAGGTATTTGGTCTTTCTTATCGTACTATCCTGGGAAATGATGTGGATTCTGATGACTACGGTTACAAACTTCATCTGGTGTATGGTTGTTTGGCATCGCCTTCTGAGAAAGGCTATCAGACCAAAAATGACAGTCCGGAGGCGATTGCACTTTCCTGGGAGTTCAGTACAACTCCGGTGGAAATTACGAAAATGATCGAAAATAAGAAGCTGAAACCTACAGCGATCCTTACTTTTGACTCCACGAGAGTAGATGACAAGAATTTGGCGGCTTTAGAGGAAATTCTTTATGGTAAAGATCCGACCACAGAAGAAGGAAATGACGGCGTTGACCCCAGACTTCCGCTTCCGGATGAAGTAATCGAGATCATGACCAAGGAAAACCCTTAACAAGCCTTTCCGTTAAGCCTGAAGACGGAGAGGCTATTTTATTTGGAAAAACAGTAAATGAATTACAGAGTGATGTGGTTATCTCCGATGATGAGGTGACAGGCACTCTGAAGTATGTTGATGGTTATGTTGATTTCAGCAGTAATGTTTCAGAACAGTCGGGCAATTATCTGGCTCTCAAGATTGAAGCTGAGCCGGCTGAAGCGGAGACAGTTGTTGAGCTCGTAGGCGGAACCAAAGGACCGGTTACGCTCGATGACGACATGAACATCGTACTCCTTATCAAGAATAAGGATACTCAGAGCATCAAGGTGACTACCACGCACAACGAGGAAAGCGTCACAAAGACTTATGGTCTTTCTGGGCTGACCTTGGAAACGGAATAATCTATAGGAAGCCTCGTATTCAATGTGCGGGGCTTCTTTTTATTTGAAAGGAGAAAAATTATGTTGAAAAAAACTATTCCCTATATTGATCTGAATGGTGTCGAAAGAAAAGAGGATTTCTATTTCCATCTGTCAAAGCCGGAAATTGTCAAGATGCAGACAAGCGTGAAGGGCGGCTATGATGTTCAGCTCAAAAGTATTGGTGCCGGTGCTGATGGCGGCCAGATTATGGAATTCTTTGAAGATCTCATTAAGAAAGCTTACGGTGTTAAGAGTGAAGATGGCCGTCGCTTTATGAAGTCTGAGGAGATTTCCAGATCCTTTATGGAATCTCCTGCTTATGAGATTCTCTTTGAGGAACTGGTTACGAATGACAAGGCAGCAGCAGACTTTGTGAATGCGGTGATGAACATCGGCAATTCTGCCACAGCTCCTGCAATCGCAGCAAACACTCAGAATTAAAGGAGAGGTGAGAGATGCTCCAAATCACAATACCATCCACGGAATTCTGGGATGAGGTGAAGCAAGAGTTTGTTTACACAAAGGCTCAGACCTTGCAATTGGAGCATTCTCTTGTTTCTCTTTCAAAATGGGAATCGAGATGGAATAAGCCGTTTCTGACGAAGCAGGAAAAAACTTTGGAAGAAACCATCGATTATGTAAAATGTATGACTCTTACACAGAACGTGAACTCGGAAGTTTATAACTATCTGACAAACAGCAATATCAATGAGGTCAATCGGTATATTGCTCTTCCTATGACTGCCACCCGGTTTTTCGAGGAAAAAAAAACGCAGGGAAGCAGAGAGCAGATTACGGCAGAACTCGTTTATTACTGGATGATAGCTTTAAACATTCCATTTGAATGTCAGAAATGGCATCTCAATAAACTGTTTACTTTGATAAGAGTATGCGATGTGAAGAGCAGGCCGCCGAAGAAACATAGCCGCAGAGAAATTATGAAACGGAATGCGGCACTAAATGCGGCCCGTAAAAAGAAATGGAATACGAAAGGGTGATTACTATGAGTAACAGCAGCTTGGTTAATTGTACGGTAAAAAGTCCAAACCATAGTGGAGCCAGAACGCATTCAATCGACCGGATCACTCCGCATTGTGTGGTCGGTCAGCTTTCAGCGGAATCTATTGGGGGCTGCTTTGACAGTAGTAACGTACAGGCTTCTTGCAACTATGGAATTGGTAGTGACGGACGTGTGGTTCTTTGCGTGGATGAAGCAAACAGAAGCTGGTGTTCTTCCAGCAATGCGAATGATCAGCGTGCTGTGACAATTGAATGTGCCAGTGATATGACTCATCCGTATGCCATGACTGATGCAGTATATGAAAAGCTGGTTGCTCTGTGTGTTGACATCTGCCGGAGAAATGGTAAGACAAAACTCCTTTGGTTTGGCGACAAGGACAAATCTCTGAACTACAGTCCCAAATCAAACGAGATGATCCTTACGGTTCATCGGTGGTTTGCCAACAAATCTTGTCCTGGGGATTGGCTGTATTCCAGGCTGGGGAATCTTGCGAATCGGGTAACTGCTCAGCTTGGCGGAAGTACGACTGACAGCGTCCAGAAAACCTACAAAACTGGACTTTACAAAGTCAACATCGGTGATTTGAATATTCGCAAAGGCCCTGGGACGAATTACGGAACCAATGGGATGATTACTGACCGAGGTACTTACACGATTACTGAAATTCAGAACGGTTACTGGGGCAGGTTGAAATCCGGTGCAGGATGGATCAGCGTTCATGAAGCTTACTGTACCTATAAAGGCGCAGTTTCTTCTGATTCTGGTGGATCAGTAGAGAAGCCTTCTGGAAATTTTCTGGTTCAGGTGGACATTTCCGATCTGTATATCCGTAAAGGTCCCGGAACGAATTACGGAACCAATGGTTTCTGTCCGAAAGGAGTCTACACCATCGTTGAGGTTAAAACCGGTGCTGGTTCTAATGCTGGATGGGGTAAGTTGAAATCCGGAGCAGGATGGATCTCACTGGATTACGCAACTCGAATTTAAAGAGGACGCACGATGATAAGTTTCAGACAAAAGGGTGACTTCTCCAAGTTGACACGCTTTCTGGAGAGAGCAAAAGAAGCGGTTCACATCGGAGACCTGGACAAGTTTGGTAAAGAGGGAGTAGCCGCCCTTGCGTCTGCAACACCAGTGGATTCTGGGGAGACGGCGAATTCCTGGTATTACGAAATTGAGAATCGGAAAGGTTCAGTTACAATTTCATTTCATAATTCAAATGTTCAAAATGGAGTTCCAATCGCTGTTATTTTGCAGTATGGACACGGAACTCGAAACGGCGGCTGGGTACAGGGGCGAGATTACATCAATCCTGCTATCCAGCCTATTTTTGACAAAATTGCAAATAACGCATGGAAGGAGGTTACTAAGCTATGAGTAAGACGATTGATGAAAGAGTCGTTGAAATGCGATTCGATAACAAACAGTTTGAGCAGAATGTTCAGACCAGTATATCTTCAATTGAAAAGCTCGAAAAAAGCTTAAAATTGAAAGGTGCCTCCAAAGGATTGGATGACGTTAATGCCGCAGCAAAAAATTGCAATATGACTCCGCTTTCCAATACGGTCGAAACCGTAAAGATGCGGTTTTCGGCGTTGGAAGTCATGGCAGTTACGGCTCTGGCGAACATCACAAATTCAGCGTTAAATGCTGGTAAAAATATTGTTTCTGCACTGACAATCGATCCAATTAAGACTGGATTTCAGGAGTATGAAACACAGATCAATGCAGTTCAGACCATTCTTGCTAATACACAGAGCAAGGGGACAACCATTGACCAGGTAAATGCTGCTCTTGATGAGTTGAACAAATACGCTGATCAGACGATTTACAATTTTACGGAAATGACCCGTAACATTGGCACTTTCACGGCTGCCGGTGTTGACTTGGATAAATCAGTAACATCAATCAAAGGTATTGCCAACTTAGCAGCAGCTTCGGGTTCTAATGCTTATCAGGCCAGTACCGCTATGTATCAGCTTTCGCAGGCGATTGCAGCGGGCAAGGTTAGTTTGCAAGACTGGAATTCCGTTGTAAATGCGGGAATGGGCGGTCAGCTATTTCAAGACGCCTTAACTCGAACCGCAGAACATTTCGGAACCAACATGGATGCGATGATTGAACAGTATGGTTCATTCCGAGCTTCTCTGACCGAAGGTGGATGGCTGACAACAGAGGTGTTGACCGAAACTCTGACACAGTTGTCTGGAGCTTACTCAGAAGCAGATCTTATCGCTCAGGGATATACCGAAGAACAAGCTAAAGAGATTACAAAACTGGCTCAGACAGCATTGGATGCAGCTACCAATGTAAAGACATTCACGCAGTTATGGGACACCCTGAAAGAATCGGTTCAGTCTGGTTGGACTCAGAGTTGGGAAATCATCATTGGTGATTTCGAAGAGGCAAAAGAACTTTTAACTGAGGTTAGCAACGCCCTTGGCAACATGGTAAATGCTTCTGCCGAAGCGAGAAATAAGATGTTGCAGGATTGGAAAGATCTTGGCGGACGAACTGCGTTGATTGAAGCGGTAAGGAATGCTTTCGAGGGTGTTTTAAGCATTATAAAGCCAGTTAAAGAAGCGTTTAGAGAAGTCTTTCCGCCGATGACCGGAGAACAGCTTTACAATCTCACTGTAGGATTACAGGAACTTACCGAAAAATTCAAAATGGGCGAAGAAACAGCGAATAACCTGAAGAGAACATTCAAAGGGGTATTCGCTTTATTTGATATTGGACTTCAAGGTGTCAAAGCGCTTGTTGGTGGATTTGCAGATCTGATTGGTTATGTGGCTCCGGCCGGAGATGGAATTCTCGGGTTTACGGCCAGTATTGGAGATTTCATTGTTGGTATTGATGAAGCTATTAAATCGTCTGATGCCTTTAACAAAGCTATCGAAGGAATCGGGAATTTCCTGAAACCAATTGCGGATGGAATAAAGACTTTTGTAAAAACAGTTGCCGATGCGTTCAGCGAGTTTGCGAATGTTGATACCAGTGGTCTCGATAATTTTGCGGATAAGGTACAGACTCGGTTTGAACCGTTTGTAAAATTAGGAGAGTTGGTAAAGAAGGCATTTGAAGGAATTATTGGGATTGTCGAGAAGGCAGCGCCTGTTTTATTGAAGCTGGGTTCCATTGTCGCAAATGCGTTTGGAAACCTTGGGGAAGCAATTCTCACAGCATTTGATACCGCAAGTTTTGACCCAATTTTGGATTTAATCAATACCGGATTGTTTTCTGCAATTCTAATCGGGGTGAAAAAGTTTATTGACTCTCTATCGGAAATCACCGAAAACGGCGGCGGAATTCTTGGTTCATTCAAAGATATTTTGGATGGAGTTAAGGGGAGTCTTGAAGCATGGCAGTCAAGTCTGAAAGCTGGCACTCTTCTGAAGATTGCCGGCGCTATGGCAATCCTGACCGCAGCGATTGTGGCGTTATCCCTGGTTGATTCCGAAAAGCTGAATGCGTCCTTGGGAGCTTTGAGTGTTCTGTTCGTCGAACTGCTTGGTTCAATGGCCATCTTTGAAAAGATAATGAACGGAGCGGCAATCAAAGGAATGGGCCAGTTGACCATTGCGATGATTGGGATGTCTACCGCTGTTCTTATTCTTGCAGGCGCAGTTCAGAAATTATCCGGTTTGGATTGGGATGAGCTTCTGAAAGGATTGGTTGGCGTTGCCGGGTTATCCGCTATTCTGGTAGCATCTGCAACAGCGCTTTCCAAAACATCGAAGGGGCTGATAAAAGGTTCAGCCGGTTTGGTAGTATTTGCGGCAGCGATTCGAGTTCTTGTAGGAGCAGTTGAAGATTTAGGAGCTTTGGATGTGGGCTCTTTGGCTAAAGGTCTAATCGGAGTCGGCGTTCTTTGCACAGAACTGGCGTTGTTCCTGAAGGCTACAGATTTGGATGGAATGGGTGTTCTGAAAGGAACCGGATTGGTTCTTCTTGCAGCGTCCATCAATATTCTGGCGGATGCGGTTAAGGCATTTGGAGATCTGGACACTTCAAACCTGATTCAAGGACTATCTGCGGTTGCCGTGGTTCTTACCGAACTGGCGGTATTCACCAAAGTTACGGCTAACGCGAAGCATGTAGTTTCCACCGCTACAGCGATGACGATTCTTGGAGCAGCCATGCTCGTGTTTGGAGAAGCAGTGAAAAAGATGGGGAATCTGACTTGGGGAGAGATTGGACGAGGTCTTACCACGATGGCCGGTTCTCTGGCGGCCGTGACAGTTGCGATGAATCTACTTCCAAAAGGAATGGTGTCGAAAGCGACTGGAATGGTAGAGGTCGGTGCAGCATTACTCATTATCGGCGAAGCAGTCCGAAATATGGGCGGAATGTCCTGGGATGAAATCGCCAGAGGACTGGTAACCCTTGCAGGTTCCATGACCATTCTTGTTGTGGCACTCAACGCAATGAAAACTGCACTTCCGGGTGCGGCAGCGGTTCTTACCGTGTCCGCTGCATTGGCGATATTTACCCCGGTTCTCAAGTCATTGGGGAATATGTCTTGGGAGAGCATCGCCAGAGGGTTGGTGGCACTGGCAGGTTCTTTCACGGTTCTCGGTGTCGCAGGAGTGGCATTAGGGCCATTGACCCCAGCTATTTTAGGACTTTCGGCCGCCATTGCTGTGTTGGGAGTAGGATGTCTGGCCGCAGGTGCTGGCATTCTCGCATTTTCCACTGGACTTTCTGCTTTGGCAGTATCTGGAGCGGCGGGAGCAGCATCTCTAGTAGTGGCAGTATCCAGTATTCTCAGTTTGATTCCGTTGCTGTTCGAATCTATCGGGGAAGGAATCCTTTCTCTTGCTGGAGTAATCGCAAATGGCGGGCCAGCTATTGCCGAGGCATTTACAGTATTGGTTCTTGCCGCAGTCGATGCTTTGGTTACGGCTGTACCAGCAGTTGTGGACGGGCTATTTGTCCTGATCGACAGTGTCCTTTCGGCTCTGGTCGAACACACACCGACCATCGTGGAGCAGTTATTCGATATTCTGATTGGGATTATTCAGGCTATCACAACGAAACTACCGGAATTGATTAAAGCTGGCGTAGAGTTACTGATGGCTTTCTTTGACGGGGTAATCGACGCCTTGAGTGGTATTGATGTGAATGTACTCATCAAAGGAATCGCTGGAATTGGTTTGCTCTCAGCAATTATGCTTGCTCTCAGTGCTGTTGCTTCCTTGGTACCTGGGGCTATGGTTGGTGTTCTCGGAATGGGTGCAGTCATTGCGGAGTTGGCATTGGTTCTGGCGGCTGTCGGCGCTCTGGCTCAGATTCCTGGGTTGGAATGGCTTATCGGTGAGGGCGGAAATCTTCTTCAGGGAATTGGTACTGCGATTGGTAAATTTGTCGGTGGCATTGTTGGCGGCTTCATGTCTGGAGTCTCCAGTCAGTTCCCTCAAATTGGCGCAGACCTTTCTGCATTTATGACGAATGTGCAGCCATTTATCGAAGGTGCTACACAGCTTAATCCTTCCATGCTGGACGGTGTGAAAGCATTGGCGGAAACCATCCTTATCCTGACAGCAGCCGATATTCTGAACGGATTGACTTCCTGGCTTACAGGGGGATCTTCCCTGAGCGATTTTGCTACCCAACTCGTTCCCTTTGGTGAAGCGATGCGGGATTTCTCCATTGCCATTGCCGGTATGGACGGGGAATTGGTGGCAAATGCGGCTACTGCCGGAAGGACGCTTGCGGAGATGGCGGCAACTCTTCCGAATTCTGGAGGGGTTATCGGATTCTTCACAGGCGAAAATGATATGAGCGCATTCGGAGCTCAGCTTATTCCGTTTGGCGAGGCGATGATGGGATTTGCAAATGCCGTAAGAGGACTGGATGCTGACACCGTAACGAATGCTGCTACCGCAGGAAAGGCCATGGCTGAAATGGCAACCACAATTCCGAATTCCGGAGGCGTGGTAGGTTTCTTTGCCGGTGAAAATGACATGGATGCGTTTGGTGAGCAGCTTGTACCGTTCGGCGAGGCAATGATGCTGTTCTCACAGGCTGTAAAAGGTCTGGATGCAAATGTGATCGTGGAATCCGCTACGGCGGGAAAGGCGTTAATCGAATTGGCAAATACTGTTCCCAACAGTGGCGGTGTCGTGGGCTTCTTTACCGGAGAGAACGACATGGACACGTTCGGGGAGAAGCTGGTGCCTTTTGGTAGAGCAATGAAATCCTACTCCGATGCGATTGCGGGAATTGATGTGGAAGCTGTTACGAATTCCGCAACGGCTGGCAAAGCAGTGGTTGAGCTGGCAAATACATTACCGAACACGGACGGATTGGTGAGTTGGCTTACCGGAGACAACGATATTGCTACCTTTGGTACAAGTTTGGTCTCCTTTGGTAAGAATTTTGCAGAATATTCCGATTATATGAAAGATGTGGATGCAAATATCGTTACAACTACGACCAATGCGGCTACGTCCATCGTTGAACTGCAAAAGAGTCTTCCCAAAGAAGGAGGGTGGTTCTCCGATGATATGACGCTTTCCAGCTTCGGTAGTGATATGGCTTCCTTTGGCGCTCACTTCAACAACTACTATAACTACATTAGTGGCGTTAAGACAGCAATCTTGTCTGAGGTAATCACACAAACAAATCGCCTTGTGAGTATGGCGAGAGGAATGGTTGGGTTAGATACAAGCGGGATGACTTCTTTTAGTTCCGCATTGACAACCCTTGGGCAAACAGGCGTAACAGGATTTATCAATTCATTCCATAATGCAGAATCCAGGGTGAAAGCTGCGGCGTCAAGTATGATTTCTGTATTCATCAATGGCGCCAATGCAAAAAAGCCCGAACTGACGACTACGTTTAATACGTTGGTCCAAGCAGTATTGGCGATGATGAACGGAAAACAGGGAGAATTTCAGACCAGTGGCTCTACATTAATGGCCAAATTCATTGCCGGCGTACGGTCACAGGACAGTGTTGCTAGAACGACTTTTCTTAATATCATTAGCGGTTGTCTGACTACGATACAGAATAAATATTGGGAATTCACATCAACCGGAACACAGCTCATGGTGAAACTGATCGCTGGTATAAGGTCGCAAGACAATAATGCGCGAATGACGTTCACGACGATTATGAGTGCTTGCCTCACAGTAATTGAAAATCGGTACACAGAATTTACCTCCGCGGGAACGGAGTGTATGGGCAGACTCATCACAGGTGTAGAAAGCAAGGAGAGAGAACTTCTTACTGCTTTTACAGCAGCGTTGAGCAGTGCGATATCATCCATCGAAGACCATCATGGTAGATTTCAGTCTGCTGGCGCGTACTTGGTTGACGGATTTTGTGATGGTATTAGCGAAAGAACTTGGAAAGCGGAAGCGAGAGCAAGAGCGATGGCGCGGGCCGCAGCGGAAGCGGCGGAGGAAGAATTGGATGAAAACTCCCCTTCGAAGCGTTTCTATGGGATTGGTAACTTTGCGGGCATCGGTTTTATAAATGCGTTGGTTGACAATATTCCAAAGGCCGGTAGAGCAGGTAGGAACGTTGCCAAATCTGCTATTGATGGGTTGAATGATGTGATTTCCAGGATTGCCAATTATGTAGATACGGATATAGATGTGGAACCCACAATTCGACCGGTGCTCGATCTTTCAGATGTGGCGACCGAGGCAGGTCGACTCAATACTTTATTCAGCCGAAATCGAGCGATGTCTGTTAGCCTTGGAATGAGTAATCGTGTTTTGGATAAAGAACTTCAAAATGAAGAACGTATTTCAATGGGAAACACCTACCAATTTACCCAAAACAATTATTCGCCCAAAGCGCTATCAAGAATTGATATTTATCGGCAGACAAAGAATCAATTTTCAGCAATGAAAGGACTGGTGGACAGCACATGATCCGAGCAGTAACAGTAACCAATTACTTAGGAGAATCAAAAACATTTGAATTGGCATTCCCGGAGTCCTCCGGGTTTGTCGTTCAATCGATTAGTGGGTTGGGACCAAGCAAAGCGGATATCAATATGACGGAAATTTCTACGAATGATGGTTCGCTATATAACTCGGCAAGGGTTAATTCCAGAAACATTGTCATGTCGCTGAAATTGATGTTCAATCCTCAAATCGAAGATGCAAGACATGAGACTTACAAATATTTTCCGATTAAAAAGAGGGTAAGGCTTCTAATCGAAACAGACAATCGTATTTGCGAGACTTATGGATATGTAGAATCCAACGAACCGAATATTTTCAGCAGTAATGAAACCACTCAGATTTCCATCGTGTGTCCCGATCCATATTTTTATTCTGCTGGTCCCGATGGAATCAATACAACCATTTTCTACGGGGTGCTTCCGCTGTTTGAGTTTCCTTTTTCCAACGAATCCCTGACTGAAAAACTGATCGAATTTGGAGAAATCAAAAACGAGACAGAACAGACAGTATATTATTCAGGTGATGCTGAAATTGGAGTTTTAATCACAATTCACGCGATTGGAAATGTATCTGATATTACAATTTACAACACCGGGACGAGGGAAGAAATGCATATCGATGCGGAGAAGATAAAGCAGATAACAGGTTCTGGAATCATTGCGGGGGATGAAATTATCATTTCAACTGTCAAAGGGGACAAATCAATCACTCTGCTTCGCGATGGTATCTATAAAAACATTTTAAATTGTCTCGATAAAGATGCTGACTGGTTCCATCTATCGAAAGGGGATAATATCTTTGCTTATGTGGTTAAAGAAGGTATAGTAAACGTACAGTTTAAAATTGAAAATAGAACGGCATTTGAGGGGGTATAGGTGATGGAGTTAATTATTCTGGATACTTCCATGCGCATGCTTTCAGTATTTGACACTTTTGAATCTCTAATTTGGACAGAACGTTATTCTTCCTATGGAGATTTTGAAGTATGTACGAGTGTTAATGATGCTATCCTTGGGGTTTTAAAAGACGATTACTATCTTTGGCTGAAAGAGTCCGACAAGATAATGATTATCGAAGATAGAAAACTTGAGTCCGATACCGAGAATGGGCATTGTTTTACCGTTACAGGAAGATCGTTGGAATCCATGTTAGATCGGAGAATCATTTGGAAACGAACGATTCTCAGTGGAGATTTTCAAAATGGAATCAAGAAGCTATTGGATGAAAACATCATCAATCCTTCCGATCCTGCCAGAAAGGTGGAGGGTTTTATATTCGAGGAATCCACAGATCCCCAAATTACTAATCTAAAAATAGAGGCCCAATTTACAGGGGATATTTTGTATGATGCTATAAAAAAACTATGTGATTCTAAACATATAGGATTCCAAATAAAACTGTCCGATGATAATAAGTTTATTTTTAAACTCTACGCCGGTGCGGACCGTTCCTATGATCAATTAGCAAATCCATATGTTGTTTTCTCTCCCAAATTTGAAAATATAATCAATACGAATTATCTTGAATCAAAAAAAACTTTGAAGACCGTTACTTTGGTTGTTGGTGAAGGCGAGGGCGCCGAACGAAAGTCGATAACCGTGACTTGTCCATCAGGGGCAGGGAAAGGACTGAATCGAAGAGAGATGTATACAGATGCGAGGGATATTTCTTCAACCATAGACAATCGCACTTTAACCGATTCGGAGTATAATGCTCAGCTTACCCAAAGAGGTTTGGAAAATTTGTCAGACAATGTTTCTACCAAGTCTTTTGAAGGGAAGGTTGAAACAACCAGAATGTACCAGTATGGAGAAGATTTTTTTATGGGGGACATTGTTCAGATTGTAAACGAATACGGGATCGAGGGTAAATCCCGTGTGACGGAATTTATTCGATCTCAGAATAAAGAAGGCGTTGTCTCGTATCCAACATTTATTAATGTAGAGTAACCAGAAAGGATAGGAAAAACATGAGTGTTACATATGGTTTTTACAACTCAAAAAATAAAGACCGGACGTATGATGCAATTCAGATGTCTAGTATTTTTGATGGGATTATACGTGACGGTATTTTACAACATGTTGGGGATACCATGATGGTCAAAGAATCCTCGGGAATGACCGTTCATGTTGGCACTGGAAGAGCGTGGTTTAATCATACCTGGACTCTGAATGATTCGATACTTCCGTTAGAAGTTCCAGAATCCGATCTTATTTTAAAAAGAATTGATGCAGTTGTTTTAGAAGTGGACGCAAGAGAAAGTGAAAGAAAGAATTCAATTAAGATTGTGAAAGGAACACCGGCATCTGTTCCAGTCAAACCATCCATGATAAAAACAACGGATCGATGGCAGTACCCTCTTGCCTATATTCAATTAGATCCCGGTGTAACCGCAATCCGTCAGGCGAATATTACGAATACGATAGGAACATCAGAATGCCCATTTGTGACAGCCCCCCTTGAGAAAATGTCAGTCGACGATCTTTTGGCACAATGGCGCGATCAATGGGAGAAATTCTATTCGGATGAAACGAATTATGTGGAGGCGGCAAACCTCCAATGGCAACAGAATTATTCAAGCTGGTATAATACTTTTACTACTGAAATGTTAGAATGGAGGAGCGAGGCAAAAGAGGGCTTTTACGAATGGATTTCTCAAATCCAGGATATTATCTCAGAAGATGTTGCCTCGAATCTGGCTAATCGGATATTAGAATTGGAGAAAGATACAAAGGAATTGCAGCAATCCGTTGATGAACTCGATTTTTCAGAAATCGATACGATTGACACTCTGGCGAAAAAAAATAAATTTTTAGTTCGTACCGATGATGGAAATAAATCCATTGAAGCAGAGAATTTAATATTTGCAGCTTTTGATACCTTCGCTTCGGTAGAAATACGGAGAAGCATATTTAGAGGAAAAAATTTAGGTTCGTCTTTCACCGATCAACAAAGTAAAGAAATCAGAAAGGGGAATTTCCAAGGGTTCTTTGTTGGAGATTATTGGGAGATTAATGGATTTAAATGGCGTATTGTAGATATCGATTATTGGTATAAAGAAGGAGCTAATTTTGTTCTAACTAATGCCCATCATCTTGTGATTATGCCTGATAGTGGATTGTATCGAGCTCAAATGAATTCAAGAGCGTCAACGGATGGCGGGTATTTTGGATCGGAAATGTATACCAAAAATATCAACGAGGCAAAAAGGTTGATAAATCTTGCATTTGGTGAAAATCATATCATTGAACACGTAGAAACACTAAGCAGTGCCGTTGTTGATGGTCGTCCTAGCGAATGGAAAGAGGTGGAAGTATCGACCGTTGAGCTGCCAACTGAAATCATGACACGCGGGTACTTTAGCAGAGAAGTCTGCGATGGAAAGAACTGGGAAAATAAATCACCAATTAATAGACAATTGGCTTTATTTAGAATAAGCAATCAGTTTACATATACAGATATTGCTGGCTTTTGGCTACGAGATGTCATTTCCCGTCAACACTTTGCGGTTTTTGATAGTAACGCGCATTATAGTTCAGCCCACAATCAATGTGGGGTTCGTCCTGTATTTATGATTCGTTGAATGGATAAGAAAGAATATTGAGAAAGCTTCCTGTATACTTTAAATAGGTCAAGAGATTGACACAAAAAAATACCT
>OKDE01000051.1_pt1 | contig 63099 bp, 64 predicted proteins | sample 1613501 | NCBI WGS metagenome assembly OKDE01 (sample SAMN04436860, study PRJEB24849) | human gut metagenome | biome: human gut; feature: NICU; material: stool | host: Homo sapiens | place: USA: Saint Louis, MO | collected 2011-09-07
ATAGCGGAAACACAAGCGAGCCCCATGTGCATTTTCAAATTCAAACAGGAAAAAGCTTTCTGCTATCGGCTGGCTTACCTATATATTTTGAGAATATCGAAGTATCAGGCCCCGCCGATAAAATGCAAAACTATATTACCAAAGGTCAATATGTAGAAAATTTATCCTTGCATTAAATACCCTATAAAAACTGCCGCACGGCGGCAAAAGGAGGTCAGCTTAATTCCCTTTACCAAAGGCGTGAAACTTAATATCCCCCCGACGCCTTCTCCGTCCAACGCGTAAAACAGTACAGATACAGCGTAAACTAAGTAGACCACGCTTTCGCCCGCCGGTTGTAAATACAGATTTATTATGTTACACTATTTATAATTGTAACTTTTTTAATGCCACACGGCACGGGGTGTCAGATGGGGGAGCTTATGACAGGAGAAGCAAACAATTCGTATCACATTCTGGCAAAGGCATTTCTGGCGAATCACGCCAGTGTGATGGAGATTGATTTAAAGACCGGTCAGGCGCTCATTATCAAGCACCAGCTGGAACCGGAGTTAGAGGGCCGCATGCTGCCCTGGTCCGAATTTATCACGGACTGCGTGGCAAAGCATGTCCACCCACTGGACCAGGAGCAGATGGGTGCGCTGTCACTGGAGCGGCTGCGGCAGTACTGCCTGGACGGAAAAGGAGACTTCCCGATGCAGGTGCGCTGCCGCCTGGACGCCGAGGAAATTCAGTGGATGTCGCTCTCCGTCACCTGCGCCGGCCCGGACAGCGATACGGCGATTGTCGCCTCGCGCAACGTGGACGAAACCATGATGATTCGGAAGATTGTCGACCTGTTTATCTACCAAAACTACGACTACCTCTACCTGATTAACGCAAAGAAAGACTCCTACATCCGCTTCACCGGCAGCAAGGAGCATACGCCGCTTCCGCCAGAGAAGGGGGATCACTACACGGATGACATGGTCCGCTATAACCGCCAGTTTGTGGCCCCGGAGGATTATGAGCGGGTCACCGCCAATATGCAGATTCCCCACATCATTCAGATGCTGGAGCAGTCCGAGATTTACTCCTTTACCAGCGGCGGCATCACCACCGAGGGAAATTACCGACGCTCCCGGGTAGTCTTTCTCTACTACGACAAGACCGCCGGGCAGATCCTGATGGCTCGGACCGACGTCACCCAGATCTACCTGGAGGAGCAGGAGAAGAACCGCCAGCTGGCGGAGGCGCTTCGCTCGGCCAAGCATGACCCGATGACCGGCGTCTACAACCAGAAAGCCACCGGGGAGCTAATCAGCCGCTCCCTGCAGGGCCAGTACCGCACCATGGCCGCCATCCTTTTCGTCGATGTGGATAACTTCAAAAAAGTCAACGACACCTGTGGACATCCGAAGGGCGACGAGCTGCTCTGCTTCCTGGCCGAATCCCTTGAGGAGATTGCCGGCCGCGACGGCACCGACTACGACACCCTGCTACGCAAAGCCGACGAGGCCCTCTATACGGCGAAACGGTATGGGAAGAATCAGTATTATTTCTATTCATGCTAAGAAACAGGGCTTTTGTGAAGAGCAGATAAGGGGTATATATTGATTTATAAAATATTGATAGCAGATGACGAACCAGATATAGTTTTTATGCTTTCCGGCTTTTTTGAAGGTAAGGGCTACTGCGTCCTAACAGCTTTGGACGGTGCCGAAGCACTAAAGCAGGTGGAATATAAGCCAGATATCATTTTACTTGACATCAATATGCCGGAAATAAACGGTTTTGAAGTATGTAAACGTATCCGTAACCATATCGCCTGCCCCATCCTTTTTCTCACCGCCAGAATCGAAGATGTTGACAAGGTAAAAGGATTTTCAGCCGGTGGCGATGATTATATTGTAAAACCGTTTTCCCTTGTAGAGCTTAATGCAAGGGTTTGTGCCCATTTGCGCCGTGAAATAAGGCGCAATTTTGAAACACAGGTAAAATTTGCCGGCGATCTCACCATCGACTTTGGGGAACGCCGTTTATTTTATAAAAACGAGGAAATCCTGGCTGCCAAAAAAGAGTTTGACATTGTGGAACTGTTAGCGCAAAACCCTGGACAGGTTTTTGATAAGAACCAGATTTATGAACGGATCTGGGGATACGACAGCGAAGGGGACAGCAGCGTGGTAGCGGAGCATATCCGCAGAATCAGGGCTAAGCTGGCCGAGTATACCGAAATAACATATATTGAAACCGTTTGGGGGTGTGGATACCGATGGAAAAAGTAAAACAGCTGTCAAAAAACTTATCCTTGCGGAAAAGCATTGTACTTTATATGATTGCATTTGTTGTCATCGCTATTTTTTTATGTGTCATAACCGCTGCCGCATGTAACAATAGGATAGAAACCATCAAAAATAGTTATCCCCCTTCCGGTGATAAATATTATCTTACCGATGTAAATGGCAGGCAATTAGGCGAGGGAGCCTACATTACCAATCAACCAATCCCTTTGTCCCAATCGGATCAGCAGAAAATTGCTGTTTTGGGGTTTCTTCCGGTTATCGCCACACCGGTTTATTCTGCATTGTGTATCCTTATGGCCGCAATGCTGTTTTACCGCAACAAGCTGGAGGAACCGCTTTTGGCGTTAAAAATGGCGTCACAGAAAATTTCAAATAATCAGTTGGATTTCATCATTGACTATAACAGTTCTGATGAATTAGGGCAGCTTTGCCGGTCCTTTGAGATGATGCGCTCCACTTTAGCGTCTAACTTCTCTGAAATGTGGCGTCAAATTGAGGAACGCAAACGGCTCAATTCCGCATTTGCCCATGAATTGCGGACGCCTCTCACCGTTTTGAAGGGATATAACGAAATCCTGCAAAGCAGTTCTGACCGCCAAACAAAGGCTACTGCCGCCATAATGCAAAACCATATTAAAAGGTTAGAACGCTATACCGCAAGTATGGGCAATTTACAGCGCTTGGAAGATATCCACCCGGAATTTGAAACGATATCAGCAGACGAACTTTTGACGGCTATCCATGACAGCGCGGATATGGCGTGCCGGGCAAACGGGAAAACGTTGATTTTTCAAGATCGGACAGCTTCACGGGAATTAAATGTTGACAAATCCTGCATTCTGCAGGTATGCAATAATCTGATTGGAAATGCCGTACGGTATGCAGCTTCAACCATCACACTCTCCATCGATGAAAGAAAGGGCGGACTGCTTTTTGAGGTAACGGATGACGGAAAAGGATTTTCCGCCGCCAGCCTGGACAGTGCTGCAAATCCATATTTTACGGAGGAGAAAAATAACGCAGAGCATTTCGGCCTTGGATTATATATTTGTAAGCTCTTGTGTGAAAGCCACGGCGGTTATTTGCGCATAGGAAACCATTCCGCGGGAGCCAAGGTTACTGCTTTTTTCAAAAGTTGATAAAAAGTTGATAATCATATTTTATAATCTCCTTACCACCTACAGGAAGGAGATTTTTTTATGACTATCCAGACAGCCGGACTCACAAAAAGATACAGCAATAATCTGACGGCATTAAATCATGTGTCCCTCCAAATTGATACCGGGATCTTTGGATTACTTGGCTGTAATGGCTCCGGTAAAACAACACTCATGAGGATTTTGACTACTCTTTTGGAACCGACCAATGGGGCAGTCACGGTATTAGGGGTGAATATCAGGAAGGACAATCATCGGGAAATCAGGCAGATGATTGGATATTTGCCGCAGGAGTTTGGTTTTGCCAAGGATTTTACTGTCTTGGAAATACTACAATATATTTGTTTGTTAAGAGGGATTGAAAAGCCAAAGCAAAAGCCCTTAATTGACCATGCCTTAGAAAACGTAAACTTGACGGATCAGTACAAAAAGAAATACCAGCAGCTATCCGGTGGCATGAAGCGCCGGGTCGGCTTAGCCCAGGCTATGTTAAACTCCCCGTCTGTCTTGATTGTGGATGAACCAACCGTCGGCGTTGATCCTGAAGAACGTATTAACATACGGAAACTGCTTAGTTCGTATGGGGAAACCCATACGGTTTTATTCTCGACCCATATTGTGGAGGACATTGAATACACGTGCAGCAAATTAGCTATATTAGACAGGGGAAATTTACTTTTTGCCGGAGATCTAAGTTCACTGCTGCACCAAGCCGCCGGGAGCATCTGTAAGCCGTCTCTTGAAGAAGCTTTTGTTTATCTCACACAGAAAGGGATATCCGATGAAAGGTCTTAGATTGTGCAGTTTTGAATGCAGGCATCAAATAAAAAGTTTAACTTTTCTAATGGTTTTAATGGCTTTCACCGTTTTTATATTATCACAGTTTAAAGAAATTGCCCATATCCCTGTTGAGGACGAAAAGGATATACAAGTGTTAAAACAAGCCGGCGAACGAAACTATATCATGGTTGATAATTCTGAGGCGGATTTTATATCAAATTCTGTTGCATTCCTAAAGAAGCAGATTGGGGACGGCACCATCCCTAAGGACCAGGCAGACGATTTCAATATTCTGTTTTCTATGTTTGACAAAGGCGCCAGTTTCGATGCGGTTTATCAAAAGGTACAGGACGATGAGGCTATACGCCCATGGCTGCTTGCCTGTAGGGCTCAATTCAGGCAACGGGTGGGAACGGTCGAAGAGGTAAATCATATTTTAGCATCCGTTATGAATAAGAACGGCTACAGTCCCATCTTATTTGAAAAATATGTTACCTATATGCAAATATGCGGGGTGTTTCTTATCTTTCCTCTGTTTTTGTTTTTACTGACAAGGGATTATCGCCTCAATATGTATGAAATGATATACGTGCAGCCTATCAGTCCAAAAAAATATGTACTTGTACGGTATTTAGGAGTGTTTCTTCCTCTTATTGTATATCTCTACCTATCTGGTCTTGTGCTGAACGCCATAAGCACAGTAAGGCTCCTCCTAATGGGATATGCTTATCATTACACAAGTTTTTTACCGTATTTTTTAGTATACCTTTTACCGACGCTCTTCTTTTTCAGCACAGTTATTATGCTGTTGATATTACTGACCAAAAAGGCTGCTGCCGCGTTTCCACTTTATATGCTATTTGTCCTGCTGAATGTCACTCCCAGGGTTTTTGGCCTTGGGCAGGACTGGATTCACACACTCAATCCTATTATCCGGCTTGATACATGGACTGGCAGTATGGAGACCGTCTTTTTAAACCGCTCCCTATATATTGTTTCAGGATTCATATTTATTGCCGTGTCCTGTAAAATTTACCAACAGTTAAGGCATAATTTCGGAAAGGGGATATCCATATGACCGCAAATTTCAAATTACTATATTCGCCCATCAAATGGCTGGTTTGCCTTGTATTTGTCTGCATGATGCCAATGACTATGTACATGCCTACTTATTTTGATTTTGTAAATATAGCATCACAGTATTTTCCCTTCATCGGAGTTGTGCTGTTTTCCGATATTGCAACTCTGGATAAGGCAAATGGGACGGCTGAAATCGTATATTTGTCTAACCGTAAACCGACATGGGTGCTTTTACAAAGATATTTAATTTCGTCGGTGATTTTTCTCACTTATGTCTTTTTCGCCGATGGGTTATTCCATATATTACAATATTTCAAGGGAACTATGATGACGGAACCAATATCTTTCTTTGAATATACCACCATCGTTACAGGAAGCAGTGTATTTATTGGCGGACTGTCCTTATTTATTAGCGCCCTGTTTGGGAATGTCTTCATCGGTTACAGTTTTTCAATTATATATTGGATATACTGGAATATTAACTGCCAAACAGAAGCACTGATAAATCCATTCCCATTTATAGCAAATCCCGCGTTTTACAAAAGGCCGCTCCTTGCTATCTACATCATTTCCCTCCTATTACTGGTGGCGACTTGCTGGCTTGCCGGTAAAAGCCCGTTCTGGTCTTTGGATCACCTCCACAGGCAACACAACTAACCTGCCCCGCCTGACCGCAGCCATAACCCGAAGGGCATTGCCGACAGACTGTTCTGCAACCTTCCGGACCGTTAACTTGTAGGGGAACTCAGGCAAAAATGTATCAAAAATATGACCGACTCTGATTTTCTTAGTGTAGACTATCCTGTTTGCTTCATCAATACGTCTGCTCCACATACCGCTTAGATTTCCCTTTAGCGGCTCTGGTTTCCCTATAGCCTCATTAATCGTCCGCCTCTATCAAGTCATGCTGTGCAACATGCGCCCTGCCCTCGTCAATCTCCCTTTTTTTCCGTTCCAGATAGCGGAGATTGCTCTCGGAATAGAATGGATCTACCGATACATCAAACGGTATGCGTTTTTCTCTGCCTACCTTCCGTGCGAACACGGTAAAGGCTGCACTCATGGAAAGCCCCAATTCAGAACAAGCTTGTTCCATGTCTTAAATAAAGTTTTTGCTTCCCGTCCCCCTCGCAATATGCCGGAAGTACAGAAACCGGATCAGCAGCCCCCCGGCCCAGCCCACCGGGGCGGCGATCCAGATCCCGCGGTAAGCCAACCCGGTTCCCGACAGCAGGATTGCCGTGGGAACCTGCAGCAGGCAGAGGGAGCCGATTGACGCAATCATGGGAACCAGCGCCTTCCCGTATCCCAACAGCAGGCCGTTTAGTATCTGCATGGCCGCAAATATCAGGTAGAAGACAGACACCGTCCGCAGGTAGCCGTTCCCGATTTCCACCACGCCGGGATCTCGGTTAAACAGGGAAATGAAGGCGGAGGGGAACAGGCATATCACAACGGATATGAGGACAGAAATCCCCACGCCCATGGCCAGCGCCGATTTTCCCCCTCTGATTACCCGGTCGGTCCTTCCGGCCCCATAGTTCTGGGCGGTAAAGTTCGTCATGGCCTGCCCCAGGTTCAGGGCGGGCATTTCCGCAAAGGAATCCACTTTGGAAGCCGCGGCGTAAGCGGCCATGCAATCGGTTCCAAACCCATTGATCAGAAACTGTATGGACATAAAACCGACGCTCACAAATACCTGCTGAAGCATGGCAGGCGTCCCGATCACCAGGCTTTTCCTCAACTCGCGGCGGTCAAACTGTAAATCCCAAAGGCGGATGAACAGCTCCGGGTAACGGCGGCGCATGTAGGCCATACAAGTAATGAACGAAAAAGTCTGGGCGGTCACCGTTGCAGCCGCTGCCCCGGCCACGCCCCATTTCAGGGCGGTGATAAAGAAGATGTCCAACACGATATTGATAAGTGTCGCCGCAATCAAAATATACGTCGGCGTCTTGGAATCCCCGACACCCCTGAGGATATTGGTCAGAGAGTTGTAGGCGAAGGTGGGAACCACGCCGATAAATATTATTTTTAAGTATGTATTGGCTATCCCCAGAAGGTCTCCAGGCACCCGGAACAGCACCAAGATCCGGTAGGAAAAGCAAACGCCGGTCACCGCTATGAGAAGAGAAAGAACCGCCGAAAACAGGAAGCCCGTGTCCGCCACCTTTTTCACCTGCCGCATATCCCCCGCACCAAAGTAACGGGAGACCAGGACGCTTGCGCCCAAAGAAATCCCCGTGGACAGGGCAATCAGCAGGAAATTAATCTGATAGCTGAACCCCACCGCCGCAAGGCTTTCTTTCCCTAAAAAATTACCGACAATCACGCTGTCGGCCACGTTATAAAGCTGCTGAAATAAGTTGCCTACAAGTATTGGCAGGGAAAAGTAAAGAATAGTTTTCCGCTCACTTTCCTGGGTTAAATCTTTCATCATTAGCATCCTCCTCGTCCTGCGTATCATGGAAACAATTATTACAGTACCATTGACTTTGTATGCTTTCAACAGTAGAATTGTATGCAAGACAATATTACGGCAGCCGTTCAGAGGAGGTGCATGATGCCTGTTAATTCATTTGAAGATTATCCGCTAACATGGAAGCCCCGCAAGGCCATGCTGAACTTTCCGATGTATCGTTCCCTTGCGCAGCTTTTGGAGCAGGACATCCTAAGCGGGAAGCTTGCCCCGAAGACCAAGCTGCCGCCCCAGCGGGAATTGGCAGACTTCCTGGATGTGAACTTAAGCACCATAACCCGCGCTTTTAAGCTATGTGAAACCAAGGGGCTGATCTATGCGACGGTGGGGAGCGGAACCTATGTATCCCCCAATGCGGCCCTGCCGGTCCCGGATCTGCACGAAGCCGCGGAATTTATCGATCTGGGCCTTATCAAACCCTATTATCAGTTCAACTCCGTTGTGGCCGATACGGCCCGGGCGATCCTGCAGGGGCCAAGACCGGACAAGCTATTCGAATTTAGTTTCACCTTGGGAACCGTCCGCCACAAGCAGGTGGCACAGAACTGGCTGGCCGGGTTCCAGATCACCGCCGCCATGGAAGATATTATTTTGACTTCCGGGACACAAAACGCGCTGGCCATCACCCTTCTGTCCCTGTTCCGGTCCGGGGACAAGATGGCCACCGACGCTTACACATATTCCAACTTCATCACCCTGGCAAAGCAGCTGGGCATCCAGCTGATCCCGGTCGAAGGCGACAGCCAGGGAATGCTGCCTGAGGCACTGGAAAAGCAGCGGAAGCTCCACAACATAAAGGGAATCTACCTGATGCCGTCCTGTACCAACCCTACCGGGATCACCATGCCGCCGGTGCGCAGGAAAGCTATCAGCCAGATTATCGCCGGACAGAATATGATCCTGATAGAAGACGACACCTACGGCTTTATCACCGACGGCAAGCTTATCCCCATGGCCGCGATGATTCCGGAGCACACCGTCTACCTGCACGGGATTTCAAAGTCCCTGTCCGCCGGTCTGCGGATTGCCTACCTGGTGTTCCCCCACCGGTTCCAGGACGCCTTTTTGGCCACAGCCAATAACATCAACCTGAAAATCCCGCTCCTCAACGCGGAGATCGCTACCGAGCTGATTGCCGGCGGAGCCGCCCGGGAGATCATCCGCAAGAAATGCATACTCTCGGAAGAACGCAACCGCCTGTACGCCAGATACTTCCCCGAACGGACGGCTGCAAACCCCTGCCGCTTCTTTCAGTGGCTCCCGCTCCCGGACGGCTGCAGCGGCTACGATTTTGAAGTCCAGGCCAAGGTCCATGGCGTGAAGGTGCTCTGCTCCGACCGGTTTGCGGTGGGAAACACCGCACATTTTTCCGCCGTCCGGCTGGCCACCTGCTCACCGCGGTCCATGGAGGAGCTGGAGCGAGGGCTGCAGGTCATCCGGACGCTGGTGGAGAACAACCAGGCAGGTGGGCGGGGGGAGGAGTTTATTATATAGCATCAATTAGGGTTGGCTGAAGGCCTTTAACTTTTCCATACATCCATGTAAAGCCGGTGCAAATTGATTAACCAGGGAGAGATATTCCTGGTATAAAGACTCATAGATCACCACATATTCTTTGATCGGATGGTATGCATATGATTCTAAACAACTCATATTCTCCGCCGCCTCGAATATAGTGGCATAGCCACCTGCTTCCGGACCGGCGGCCACAGCGGCATACATGGCAGAGCCCAAAGCAGGTGTTTCGTCGGAGGCGGAGATTTTTATTTCTTTGTTTAAGACATCGGCATAAATTTGCATCATTAGTGGATTTTTGTGCGTAATCCCGCCGCAGGCGATGATCTCTTCTGTGAAATTGCCAGCCTGCTCAAAGGTCTCCATAATCAGTCTGGTACCAAAAGCGGTTGATTCAATCAATGCACGGTAGATATCCTCCGGCCTGGTGGTAAGTGTACACCCGAGGATTAAACCGGAACGGGTGGCATCCACATAGGGAGTCTTGTTGCCATTCCACCAATCCAAGGCAATCAGACCCGTTTGACCGGGGGTAAGATGGCTGGCTTTTTCTGTGAGGATCTGCTGAACCGATATTCCTCTATTCCTGGCCTCACACTCACAGATTCCAGGAGTGCAGTTGCCTGCAAACCAGTCCAGGACATCACCAACAGCAGCCAGTCCCGACTCCAGGGCATAGTATCCAGGCATAATGCCGCCTTTTACACTTCCGCAGATTCCTTTTTTTGCATAGGGAACCTTACTCAGCATTGTCTGGACACTGGAGGTACCGAGCACCAGAAGCATCTGACCCGGCCGAGTAATACCACAACCAGGAAGTCCGGCATGAGCGTCGATAATGCCACACCCCACCGCAATACCCGTCTTTAATCCCAGACGCCCAGCCCAGTCGGCTGTCAAAGTACCGAAACGGCTTCCCACTGGGACGACATCTCCCCAAAGTTTTTCCTGGGCAACGCCTTCCAACGCGGGATGGATCCCTTTGAAAAAATTACTGTCAGGGTAACCGGTCTTTTCATCCCACATGGCCTTATAAGCCGCGGTGCTTTGAGTTCGGCGTGTTTCACCCGTAAGCAATTGACATATCCAATCGGATGCTTCCAGAATCTGAGCGGATGCCGCGTAAATATCAAAATCTTCCTCGATAATCTGCAAAATTTTGGGGAGAAGGATTTCCGAAGAAATCCTTCCACCAAATTTCGGGAGATCGATAAGCCCCTCGGTAGCCAAATAATCATTAATCCTGTCTGCCTGCTTTTGAGCGGCATGATGCTTCCACAACTTTACATATGCGTGGGGATGGTCTGCAAATTCTATCTTCATACAAAGTGGAATCAGATGTTCATCTACAGGCAGTACCGTACTGGCTGTAAAGTCCAGGGAAATTCCAATTACCTGGCCAGAAGATACCCCCGCCTGTTTCAGGACAGTACGTACCGTGGTTTCCATTACATCAAGATAGTCTTTCGGATGCTGCAATGCCCAATCCCTCTTCAGCAAAGTGCCGTCCGGAAGCTGCTGATCCATAACACCGTGGGGATAATCGGCGGATGAAGCTGCTTTGATGTCCCCGTTTTGAGTAGCAGCCAGAATCGCACGTCCAGACTTTGTTCCAAAATCAAGGCCAATGACATATCTCTGTTCCATGATCCAATTATCCCTTTCGAGCAGTCTGTTGATATCCTATAATTCCGTTGGTTACGCCTACAGGCGCAAAATAATAATCATCGGTCCACATCAATTCGTTTGTCCAGATATGCGGTGCACAGAATTTTTTGACCTCCCCTTGTTTGTTATGGTGAGGGCCAAAAAGATTGTGTCTGGTGGTGACCAGTTCCACTTCCAACGTATTCTCTCCAGCAGTAACCAGACCGGTGATATCTAGCTCATATGGTTTCCAGGGCAGAAAACCGGCTTCTCTTTTATTTACACTAATCTTGGCAATTGTAGCGTTCACTTGGTCAAAACGGACATACACGCGCCCCTTGGATGAATCTGCCTGAAACACCTTCGACAAAACCGCATGGCCAGTAAAGAATGGATATCCTTCTTTCGTCAGATCTACGCCTTTAGCTTTACCACAGGGCTTTAATATTGAGAAACCGTCACCACAGTCCACTCTCATATCGCCTAGCAAAATACAATTTTCTATGTCGGTTCCGATCCCAAGGATTCCTTTCATCTCAATCACGTTCTCCCCTTCATGAACTAATCCATGGATGTCGTACATATGGAAACTGGGATCCAACCACCAGTCATCACCCGCCATAACAACAGCCTTGGAATTGACAGTAACTGTCAGCTGGTCAGGTGTTTCCACAATAACCGACAGTTTGTCCGGAAGTTCTTTTACACGGAAACGGTAGCGAAGGGTATACTCAGATGAAATCCCCCCCTGTTTTACTACCCGATGTGCCTTCCAAATCGGCAAGGTCTCTGTCCATGGGCTGCTTCCCATCTTAACTTCACAGTAATCTATCACCAGGGCGTTGGGTTCCTTAAGTTTTAAGTCCCAGCTACCGGACAGCGGTTTCTCACCGACAAGGGTAGCGGGAAGTAACCGGTAAATCGGAAGTGATTCATCCACGATATCAGTCCTAATAATCAGATAGGAAGAAACGGGATAAAAATCCAATTTAAAAGTCAACATACCGTCATGCGGGCAGCAGTTCAAACTATATTTTTCACCGGACACCGCGTCCCACAATTCTAAAGCACCAGTTCCGGGGATCTCAATATCTGTACCTAAATACGAATGCTCTTGACTGGTATTGGCAATATAATAGAGGCTCATGCCGTCGGCTTCCCGGTGGTGATACAAGATATCACCACAATTAGGAAGAATAATATCTTTCCTTACGGTGCTATCCAGTGCAGCCTCCAGCTTTTCCCGGCAATCAGAGACAATGACCGTCTCTTTCGGCAGCACCTCCGGACACCATTTCCCATCCACCATGGTTGGTACAGGTGTGACCGCGATCACCGTACCGCCGTTTGCAGCAAATTTGCGGAGCAGTTGGACAGTGGACTCCGACCAGTTGACGCTGGCAGGAACAACAACAGCCTGGTAAGAGCAACTTCCCACGACCAAAGATCTGCCTTCCACCTTTCCATACTCTTCCATAATCGTTTCGTTACCAACATGAAAATCCCGGTGCATGGCTAAAAGACTATCGCTAATATCCATCCAGGTTTGATTGTAGGCGTACAGTTCCTGGGTGGATCCCTCAAATGTCAAAGGATCCGGCCTGTGGGCCTGGGGATAATCTATCTGCGGGGTATACATAGTCCATGCAGTAGAAAGCGGCTGTAGCAACAGAAGGTTCACAACGCGCTTTCCCGCCGTCAGTGCATAACTTAAACGTCCATAATAATCATAAATCAGCCGCTCATAATCCCAATAGGCCTGCTGTACAAATAAGCTGGCCGGTTCATCGCGCTTGCGGCGTCCCCGGAAAGAGTATAGGCAAACGTAAGGAACCAAGAAATTCGTTCCCAGGGCATATTCCCAGTCACCAATCCATTTACGTTCTTCGTGGCTTAAATTGTTGCCGGACATCCCGTAGGTTTCGGATATCATTCTTGGTTTGTTTAGTTGTTCAGCTACAGTGGCAGCCTGCTTGATTCCCAATGGATCCTCAATATTACGAATGGAATGATCCATCCCTACATAATGCTGATATTCAAAATGAGCCATAGCATCCCCAACCCACGGAATCTGCCAATGGAGTGTCTCCTCCCCCCAGTAATGGGCTGTGTAGATCAAATTATTGGCGTCACACCAGTCATAAAGTTGTTTGGTGTAGCTTTCAATAAAAAGCTTGTTGGTCGTTTTCCAAAAATCAATACGTACCTTCTGATAATCTCCCAAATTGAAAAACAGGCAGGGAAGCAGCGGCAAAATATCATAACCGCAGTTTTCTTTAAAATAGTTCTCAAAGCCAAAAGTCCATGGAACGGAAGGGTGAGGCGTGGCGTAATTCCAATTATTGACCGGTATATCTGAAAAACCGCCCACCAGCGTCTTGCCAAATTCATCTCCTACAGTATCTTTAAAGCTTCCATATGTAACATCAATAAACTTTTTCACTGCCTCCGGGTTCATATTATCGGACGACGCAAATCCATGGATGATATTGTCATCGTAATTAGAGAAGCCCGGCTGGCTACCTTGATGCAGAGGTTCCGTCCATATATAAAAATGCATAAAATGGTGCTCTCTGCCCTGATATGTTTCCGGATCCCTAATCTGTGATACCCGGACAGGCACACCGTATTTATCCACATCCACAGCAAAGTAACCTAAAGCTTCGTCTTTATCGATCGGCGTCAAACGGTTATGCATCCTCATTACCAGTGCTTTGTGGCGATATTCCTTCTTACAGGCCGTCGCCAATCCTCCTGCGCAACCTGCCGGAAATGGATGTTCATCGTAGATCCAGGCTTTGATTCCCTGCTTTTTAGCTTCGTCCACACAGGCTTTCATACGCTCCATGTACTCTCCGCTCAGATACGGGGTCTCGAGGCCATAACGGGCATGTGTGAAAAATCCTCCCCAACCCTTGTCTTTCATCTCACTGATCTGATACCTAAGTGTTTCGTCTTCCAGGTCATCGTTTAATCCCCAAAACGGCACAGGACGGAACTCTACCCCCGGATTTTGAAATTCCCCAAAACTAATTTTGCCAAGCTCCATTAAAAACTCCTCCTTAATATATTTTATTGTGAAAATATACAAAAAACAAACGAAAAATTGTGTATAATGTTAGTATTGATTTTTCTACAGAATCATTATATTATAGCATTACAACAATGTCAAATACTAAATATGGCAAAACTAAATGTAGTAAAGCTAATGCAAAGGATGGTGGATATGGATAGAACGACTAGGGAATCTACAGAAATGCTCATTAAGATGGGGTATCCCCATTTCTCGAAGAGTGAAAAAATTATTGCTGATTTCGTATTGAAAGACATGGGTGACGTAGCAGTGATGCCACTAGGGCAATTATCAAAAATGACTGGGATCAGTGAACCCTCAATCATTCGTTTTGTCAGAAAATTAGGGTTTGACGGTTATAGCGCTTTTAAAAGACATATGCTGAGAGATGATTCCATTACCCCAGATATAAGGAAGCCCGCGGACAACCCAATCCTCACACCGGCCACCCCATTGGAGCGCATACCGGAAAACATTGTGTCCTTGACCTGCAACGCATTGCAAGACACCCTTCGTATTGTAAATACTGATTCTTATAAAAAAGCAATCGAATGGATCAAAGCTTCTAGAAGAGTAGATATATTTGGCGTTGGCTATTCGGGGAATGTAGCCAATGATCTGATGATCCGACTAGTCAGGATTGGTATCGACTGCCGGGCCCAGTCTGACAGTGCGCTTCAGCAGTTGGGTGCCAACGCACTTTCAAAGGGAGACCTGGCAATCGGGATTTCATTTTCAGGGAGAACCATTAGCATCATTAATGCATTAAAAGCAGCAAAATCTGCCGGAGCCAGAACCATCGCCATAACCAGTTACCGCTCATCAGAAATTATTCAGGATGCGGATATCTCACTTTTAACCAGCGATATGCAGGGTCCTTTGTTTGAACATATGATGATCTCAAGAATCCTACAAACCACGGTTACAGATATCTTATATATGGGGATACTTCTTTCAGAGTATGATAAATATTCGGCCAATTACCAGTATTCGCAAAACATACTGGAGCAAAACGAGGAATGGAGAAAGCGCAAATCGTGATAGAGATTATTTTGGCCGTGTATCCGGAGCATAGCCAAAATAGCTTTACATAACCACATATTATTAATGTATTAACAGGAGGTTCTTTATGAAAAGGAGAGAGACAACAGTACTCATGGCCGTAGTTCTAGCAGTAGCACTTTTAGCTGGCTGCTCCAACGGCAAAGCAAAGGATACATCAGCAGCACCGACAGTAGCGGAAACCTCTAAAGCAGCGGAAACCGACGCTCCCAAAACAGTGGAACCGGAAAGCACCGCAAAGACAGCAGAGGAAAAAGTGGACAAGAGTTACAAGATTGGAATTTCATTCCCAACTTTACAAGAGGAAAGATGGCAAAACGATTATAACTATATTCAGGAATATGCAAAGTCCGTCGGTGGAGTAGAACTCTCCATGCAGGTTGCCGACAATGATTCAGCCAAGCAATATACTCAAATCGAGAGTTTGATCAGTCAAGACATTGATGCCCTAATTGTATGCGCAGTGGACGTGGCTACCATCGGCCCAGTCGTACAATCGGCAAAGGACGCCGGGATCTATGTACTGGCATACAGCCGTTTGACTGAGAACTGTGATATTGACGGAATTGTACTGTTTGATAACGAAGAAGTCGCAAAGCTAAACACAGAATACATATATTCCCTTGTACCGGAAGGGAACTATGTGATCCTCAATGGAGACGTTGCGTCCGTACCGGATGTAGATTCCTATCCTAAGGGGTGGTATTCTGTGCTTCAGCCAGCAATTGATTCAGGTAAGATCAAGGTAGTTATGGAGCAGTATTGCGCCGGCTGGTCCGCTGAAGCAGGTATGTCCAATATGGAAAATGCGCTGGCGGCCAACAACAACGATATTCAGGCGGTCATCTGTGCCAACGACGGAATTGCCTCCGGCGTCCTTCAAGCACTGGACGCAGTTGGAATGAACGATGGTTCTGTTAAAGTTAGTGGAAACGACGGTGATATCACGGCCTGCAAGAACTTAATTGCCGGAAAGCAAGCATGTTTTACTGCCCAAGACACCAAAAAACAAGTGGAGCTTGCTTTAAAAACTGCCATGGAACTAATAGATAATAACGGAAAAATTATATCGGAAGTAACGGGCTCGTTCAACAATGGAAAGATGGACGTTCCGGCCATTACCTGTAGCGCACAGCTGATCACCAGTGAGGAAGAAATCAAAACTCAGCTGATCGACACAGGCATGAGAGATGAGAAAGCAATTTACGGAAATTAAAGAGGCCGAGCTTCGCAGGGGGCTGACAGCAGGGAATCAGCCCCCTGAATGCGGGAGGAAGAAATGAGCGGGATGGATGATTATATTCTTCAGATGATTGATATCACCAAGGAATTCTCAGGGGTAAAAGCGCTCACTGACATATCATTTGACGTCAGGCGGGGAGAAGTCCATGCCCTGGCAGGGGAAAATGGGGCAGGTAAATCCACGCTGATGAAAATTCTCTGCGGTATCTACCCGGATGGGGATTTTCAGGGGAAACTGCTGATTGGCGGTTACGAACAGCATTTTCACAATATTAAAGACAGCGAAAAAGCTGGCGTCGCCATCATATTTCAAGAATTGACCTTGGTCAAATCCATGAGTGTCTGTGAAAATATTTTTCTGGGGGATGAGATTAAGAAACATGGTGTAATAGATTGGAACATGCAGCAAAAGATCACGGAGGAACTCCTGAAAAAATTGCATTTAGAAATAGCACCAGAAACTATTGTGGAGGAACTTGGCGTTGGCAAGCAGCAGTTGATAGAGATTGCTAAAGCACTTAACAAGAAAGCGAAACTATTGATACTGGATGAGCCAACCTCCTCGCTCACGGACGTAGATACGGAAAATTTGCTACGTATTATCCGTGAGCTGAAAGCGGAAGGGACTACGTGTATCTACATATCTCACAAGCTAAACGAAATATTTAAAATCGCCAACCGGGTTACGATTATCCGTGACGGCAAGGCGATTATAACGGAGGATATTCCGAATCTTAATGAAAACAAGATGGTTTCATATATGGTTGGACGTCAGCTAACAGAGCGCTTTCCGAGAAAGGAACATAGGGCTGGGGAGGTAATGCTGGAGCTAAAAAACTGGACAGTCATGAATCCAGAACTTCCTGGCCGAAAGCTGTTGGATGATATTCATCTGGTGGCCAGAAGAGGAGAGATTCTGGGCCTGGCAGGCCTAATGGGTGCAGGAAGGACAGAGTTGGCCTTGAGCCTGCTGGGAATCCTTAAACCAGTAGAGGGATCGGAGTTGTACATAGAAGGGAAGCGTGAAATTTCCGACTCCCCGGAGCAAGCTATCGAATGTGGGATTGGGTATGTGTCCGAAGACAGAAAGCGTTATGGTCTGATCTTGCAGTCTGACATCAAAACCAATATTTCCCTTGCCAGCCTGAAGCATCTCTGCCGTAGAGGCTCTATCATCGGAAACCTGGAAATTCTGAAAACCCAGGAGTTTATGAAGCTTTTGCGAATCAAAGCATCCTCAGTTAACCAAGAAACCGGAAGTTTAAGCGGTGGCAATCAGCAGAAAGTAGTGTTAGCCAAATGGTTGTTGACCAATCCCAAAATTTTGATTCTTGACGAGCCCACAAGAGGAATTGACGTGGGGGCAAAAGTGGAAATCTACAACGAAATGAATAATCTGGTAGACCAAGGAATGTGTATTATCATGATTTCCTCAGAATTGCCGGAGATTTTAGGAATGAGCGACCGTATCTATGTAATGGGCAGTGGGCAAATCAAAGGGGAACTGGATTGGAAGGAAGCCACCCAAGAAACAATACTGGGGTATGCGATAGGAGGAGAATAGAATGGAAAAGAAGGTAAATATTAAAAATTTATCCAAATTTTCCCTGGTCATTGAGATGGTGTTTATATTTGCCATTTTTCAAATTGCAACCAATAGCACATTTATGACCAGCGCCAATATCAATAACCTATTTCTGCAGTCATGTACATTTGCAATTATAGCCTGCAGCATGGTCTATGTCATGGTAATCGGGGGCATTGATCTGTCAGCCGGGGCGACACTGGGCTTTTTGTGTACACTAGCCGCTACATTGCAAGTAAATTATGGTATGGGGACTGCGTCCTCTATTGCTGTAACGATTATAGTGGGGGTGCTAATCGGCTGCTGGAATGGATACTGGATTTCATTCCGGGGAATGCCGGCATTTATCGTAACCCTTGCAGGGCAGAATATCTTCAAGGGGTTGACTCTTTTCCTGGGAAAAGGCGTTTCCGTGGGGCCAGTAAAGGAAGAATTTGCAAAATTTGGCAAGGGATTTCTTCCACCGGCTGCCGGAATAGTATTCGTATTGACAGCGGTAATGGCGGTCTGCTTGGCTATATACCGATTAAGGAAAACAAAACTGGCCTATCAGTTTAAGACTGCCCCGTTAACCGCAGATGTTGGAAAAGCAGCTGCTGTTTGCTTGGTAATTCTAGCTGTAGGAAGCCTGCTCCTGGGATATAAGGGAATCCCCAATGCTATTGTAATACTGACCGTTTTTGCAGTCATATTTACATTTCTCGGTAGAAATACACCACTGGGCAGAGCAATCTATGCTATAGGAAACAACCGGGACGCTGCAAGATTTTCTGGTATCAATATCAACTGGGTTACATTTAAAGTGTATCTACTCCACGGATTAATTGTGTCAGTAGCCAGCATTGTATATCTGGGCAGAATCGGTCAGGCTTCAGCCACTACGGGAACCGGGTTTGAATTTAGTGCCATCACCGGATGTATTCTTGGCGGCACCAGTACGCTGGGAGGCAGTGGAACTATTATTGGAGCCATTATTGGAACCATTATCATGGCAAGCCTAGACAATGGTATGAGCCTGCTAAACTTGGGAACAACCTATCAATACCTGATCAAGGGCTTTGTATTGCTAATGGCAGTCTGCTTTGATATCGCCAGCAAAAAGAAAAAGGGAGCATAGTGATGGATAAAATTGAATTATTACGTTTAAAAAAGGGATCTGCGGCCATCCGCTGCGAAACCCTGAAAATGCTGAAATGGAGGAGATACGGCCACCTGGGTGGCGCTATGTCCATCGTGGAACTGCTGTCCGTACTCTACAATCACCACCTAAGGTATGACCCGAAAGATCCCCAGTGGAAGGATCGGGATTATGTGGTTCTCTCTAAAGGCCATGCGGGGCCCTCTCTGTATTCAACGCTGGCACTCCATGGTTTTTTCGACAAAAAACTTCTTTACACGCTGAACGAAGGCGGAACAAGTTTGCCATCCCATCCAGATCGGCTGCGCACGCCAGGAATTGATGCTACTACCGGGTCTCTGGGCCAGGGAACTTCCGTAGCCGCCGGCCTGGGCTTTGCGATCCATAAGGAAGGTAGCAGCCAGCGGGTATTTCTAATCGTCGGTGACGGGGAATTAAATGAAGGGCAATGTTGGGAGGCCTTTCAATTTATTGCCTCCTATCGGCTCCATGAAGTGATTGTCATAATAGACAACAATAAGTGGCAGTTAGACGGCCGATTGGATGAAGTTATCAAACCTTTCGATATTGCTGAAAAAATGAAGGCTTTTGGTTTTCACGTGATTAAGGCGGACGGCAAAGAAGAAGAATCACTCTCTAATGCTATCGACGAAGCAAAGGCGATGGAAAATAGCGCTGTCTGCATTGTGATGGACACCATAAAAGCCCAAGGAATCCCGTATTATTACACCAGATCCGACAATCATGCACCCAAGTTTGATGAGGAAGCCGACCGGGAAATTAATGCCGTTGTTAAACAGCTGGAAACATTTATAGAAAATGGAGGGACATAATATGTGGAAGCTGAAAACAGGAGGGGAAGGAAAGGAATTACGGATTGTATTCGTGGAGACACTTCAGGAGATAATGAAGGATAATCCTATGATTTTAGCTCTGGAAGCAGATTTGGGAGGCGCCTCCGGTTTTACCAAAATCAAAAAGACAAACCCAGAACAGTTTATCCAAATGGGGATCTCCGAAGCGAACATGATTGGAACCGCAGCCGGACTTTCCATGAAAGGTTACATTCCTTACGTACATACCTTTGCGCCATTTACCACCAGGCGGGCGCTGGATCAGATTTATCTGGAGGGTGCGTATGCTCACAATACCATTAATATTTACGGTTCAGACCCCGGAGTTTGTGTGGGCGCCAACGGCGGAACCCACAATTCTTTTGAGGATATAGCAATCATGCGGTCCATCCCTCAAGTAACGGTGCTGGCCCCCGCCGATGAGACACAGATGGCTTGGTCCATTCGTGAGGTCGCCCGGCGTGAAGGGGTTCACTATATCAGGGGAAACCGCAAGAAAAATCTCAACATTTACGCTCCAGGATCCGAATTTGAACTCGGCAGAGGCAATGTGGTAAGAGAAGGACATGACGTCATTATTTTTTCCTACGGTGAATTGCTTGGTGTTGCTTACCGGGCAGCTCAAAACCTGGAACGGGACGGCATAAGCGCAGAGGTCGTAGATATGTTCACCCTAAAGCCGTTTGACTCAGAACTGGTAAAATGCGAGCTTTGCGGGAAGCAGCTGGCAGTAACCTTTGAAAATCACAGCATTATAGGCGGCCTGGGCAGCGCCGTAGCCGAGGTCATGGCCGAAACAGCCTCTGGCATCCCACTCAAAAGAATAGGGGCAAATGACCGCTTCGGTCAGGTGGGCACATATGATTATCTTTGTAAAGAATTTGGGCTGACTGAAGAACACTTGGAAGAAACGATTAAGAGCTACATGTTTGAAAGGACCTCGGAAGTGGAATGCCACATAATATGACCAAAGAACAAACTATGGTTGTTGCAGTTGCAACAGTGATTAATTTGGGTTGTGTCACAGAAAATGGCTTGAAAATTGTTGTCAAATTTTGTGACACAATCAAAGATTTGCGATTGCACTTCACTCTTTCCAAGCCGCCTTGACTGTGCTTTCAAAATATTTAGCGGAATCACATAAATCAATCACTTGTTCCCAATTATTTTCAAGGCCAGGAATCAACTGCTGATATACACAACTATTCTTTTTGTGGCCTGGTATTCTTATCCCATGGTAATCCTTTTTTTTGGAAATCACAGCTTCCCATGGGTTCTGAATATGTTCTATTCCCTCCATAGGATCAAAAGCAGCAACTATCCAGGCATCCGTACTGTCACATGGCACTGTAATGATAATATCCTTTCTCTCCTGATTTACTCCAAGCCATTGCAAAATACAATGTTTTATGTGTCCGCGGTATCCTTCTGGCGTGTTCTCATGATTTTTACATGGGATTTCTATCGGGCAGAGGTTCACTTTCAAAAATTCACATCGTAAGGGGGCGGTATTTACCTTATTGTCGCATTCTACCGTCGTACATTGGCAATGCACTTCTTTTTCCTTACGTGCCACATCTCCATCCATTTGGATAACGATTACATCAATTTTAGGAGTAATGCCTTTCATAATCTTGTCCAGGTTCTGTCCCGTGGCTTCACACCAGTTCCAAATTCCTTTCCAACCGTTTCCGTATTCACCAAGCATATTTTGCTCCGGCTGGATTCTTAGATAATCATTTTCTTCTCCAGTTATCTGATCAATCATGCACTTCAGCACAAGATAATCTGTCGGCCCTTCCCCTACAATCCCTATTCTCTTTTTCATAACAGTTCTGGAACACCTCCCAGAAGCCCGTTAATCCAAAGTCTTGATAACGATTGTCCTGTTTCTAAAAGTTCAGGTGATATTTTAATTCTATTTAATTCTGCATACCCATATTTATTTTTATTGACAGCAAATAATCGGATCCTGTCATCTGCCAGATTGAGACCGTCCAAAACAAGCGGGTTATGCGTTGTCATGAAAACTGTTTTTCCGCGTTCAATAACCAGCTTGCTGAATATTTCTGTAATCCTTTTGGCCAATCTCGGATTCAATGCATGGTCAAAACTATCAATAGCAAACATTCCCGGCACATCCGGATGCATGGCCAAGGTCAGCATAAACAAAACGTACAGGGCGCCTTCACTGGCGTCATATCCAGTAAACTTTGCTTTATCCTTTAAAAAACGGTCCTGGAATTCAATCACTTGCCGTGTACTCGGCACTCCCGGATTCAAATTTGATTTTTGGGGTTTCGTAATATGGAGGTCAGATGCCCATTCGATTAATTCAAGGACATCGCCAATATCCATTGTCCCAAACCTTGTCTCACGATCTACGGTGGAAAATAAATTTTCCATCGCATCAGCAAGCCTTCCGCCATTCAAGCCTATGGGATTAACCTGTGTAGGGTCTGCCATATTTCCCCTCAGTGTAAGGGTATCCGGCTGATAAATTCCATACTTGGATATATAGTCGCCCATGTCAGTGTATTCTTCCCCGGTTAATTTCTCTGACAAAGAATAATACCCTACTTTATTGTTTAACTGCACACTCGTTCTGTTACTTCGGCCAAAAACGATTTCTCCGTTCTTAGAGACACTTTCTGAATGATATTTCCAGGTATCATTATCTGTCGGCGTAGTAAGATGTACCGAGTAGTCATACTGATTCTGATACCGTTCCCAATTCATTGAAAAATCAACAGTTGGCATACTGCGTTCAATCGAACGAAACTGCGATTTATACAAAGATGATGTGCTAAGCCGGACGCCTTTCCGCTGAAGGCTGTTATTATTCACCCGATCCGTCATCGCGGCGCTTAATACACCAATTGCTTCCAGGATTGATGATTTTCCAGAACCGTTGGCTCCGATGAAAACATTTATATTCCCAGGGCTAAAAGACACGTCGTAAAGCGATTTAAAATTTTTAATTTTAATTTCTCTTATATTCATTTGATCCTCCCCATGGCTTGTGCATAATCGCAATACCTAATTCATCTTAATTATAATCAGCAACCAGAAATATGTCTATATCTAAATTCAATATTTCCCTTTCATTACTATCATTTATATCTGTTTAGGTATTCCTATTCTTGTGATTCTTCCATACCTAAACTATAATTAGATACTTTCTTTATAACAGTATTGCCACGTTGGGAACATAATAAACGGGTCGCAATTACCACATTCATGTACCCTGCCGGTAACCCGGCAAAAACATGCGCTGCCAGCTTATCTCAAAAATACGGATAAACATATTCCTCCTCCGGCTTCTCCCCCGCCTCCACGCTTTGCGCCGTTAACGTAATGGAATTGCCGTCCTCTGTAATTCCCAGCGTGCCCTTTACTATCACCCAGTCGTCTTCCTTAAATTCCGCCGCATCGTCACTGTACACCAGGAAGCCCATTGGGCTTAAATCCGCGGCGCAGCACCACATGGCAAGGCGCACCAGGGCAAAGTCGCATTTCTCATCCGTCTCCGGATCCCGGTAGACAAAGCCCTTCATCACAACTGTCCAGCCCTCATACTTTTCATAGAAATTGCTCAGCTCATACATCCAGGTATAATAATCCTCATCCGCGATTGTTATGGTTTTTGACGCCTCATCCATACCGTTTAGGTCATACCATGGCCTGTCATCTTCAGCAGGCTGGCCGGCATATTCATCCAAACTGCCGTCTGACCCATAACTGCTATCTGACCCGTAACTGTCATCTGACCCGTAACTGCCATCTGACCCATAACTGCCGTCTGACCCATAACTGCCGTCGGATCCAGAATAACCCTCGGCTTCCGAATATCCACCCCCTGGCTCTCCAGCAGGCGATGCCTGCTGCTGCCCACTGCCATTCCCAGTGGCCGCCAGGAAGCCGGAATTACTATAACCGCCCGCCATACTGCTTCCGTCCGGTGTCTCCGGGCGGAAGGCCAACAGTAGGACCGGGATTATAATGACAAAGGAACGGGTCAGTTTCACCTGGTACTGCGGCGTCAAAAGGCGCCTGCCGGTGAGGGCCGCCCATAAAACCATCAAAGCAGACATTCCATAAAGATACGGTTTCATCCTTGGCGTCACATAATTTAGATACCCGCCTGAATGAGTAAGCTGAAACAGCAGGAACCCAAACAGCAGATAACAGACACATTCTGTCAGGACCTGAAGGTTGATCCCTTTTCCTCTCAACATCATATCCGAATCCCTCCGCTTCCCCACATCATAAACAGCAGGACCACAAGAAAACACACAAGCACTGTAGTTACAAAAAGGCGGATAACAAAACCGGATTTAAAGCCGGAAAGCAGCATGGCGGCGTTTTTGATATCCATCATGGGGCCGAATACTAAAAATCCCAGGATAGGGCCTGTGGTAAGGCTCCCTGCCATGCTTCTGGCCACCACCGCGTCGGAGGAGGAGCAGAGGGACAGTACAAAAGCCAGCCCCATCATCAGAAAAAGCGCAGTGGCCGGCCCCGCAGCTCCGCCCGCAGCTACTGCCTGGGGAATGATATCCTGAAACAATGTGGATACAAAAATCCCGGTAAGCAGGAATTTCCCCACGGAAAAGAATTCATTTTGCGCGTGCCTCATCATCAGGGAAAACCTAGACAACCCGGTGTCCGGCTGTGCCAATAAACCGGAATCCCCACACGCCGCCTGGAGGGGCATGACGGATTCCAGCAGATAATCCCGGGGCGGCTTGAAAAGATATGTAATCCCGCAAAGTACGGCGCACAGGATACCCAGGCCACATCTGGCCGCAATCATTTTGTAATTGCCGTTAAACGCGTACCAGGTGGAAAGGATGACCACCGGGTTGATAACCGGGGACACCAGCATAAAGGTCACGGCCGCCGGCATGGGTACCCCCTTCTTCACCAAACTCTTAAATACAGGAATGGATGCGCAGTCACATACCGGCAGGCAAAAGCCGGCAGCTACGGCAAAAAGCTGTCCCGCCAGGATTTTCCTGGGGAACTTCCTCTGGATCCAGTCCGGCTTTAGATATACCTGGATCAGGGAGGAAAGCAGGACGCCAACCGCCAGAAAAGGCGCCGCCTGCAGAAAAACCCCGAGGAATATGCTGATATACCGGCCGACGGGGATCCCCACATCATCCAGCAGCGGAAACGCCGCCATACAGAACACGGCCCCGGCCAACGCAAGCAGGAACCGATGCCAGGGCCTCATGCCAAAGCGGAACACAGCGTGGAGGAAACGGTCCCAGTCCCGGCTGGTATAGGCCCGGATGTCCGGGTTGCAGCTATATAGGGGCGCCATACCCCTTCCCTTCTTCCCATGCCCCTCTAGCCTGATATACGCGCAGTCGCTACCCGCAATCTGCGAAAACGTGGCCGTTCCCGCATCCGGGATCCCGGCCTTAAGGCCGGCGCTGTCGGCGGCATAAACCACCTTCTCAATACTTATGGCCGCTTTCGCGGCGAACTGAAGAAGCATTTCCTCCAACTTATGGAAATGCTCCATCCCATTCCACTCAATTAAGATCACATCCGGGCTATGTTTATCCATATATCGGAGGATTGCATCGCCAATGTCCATAGGGGCCTGTTCTAACTGGCTTTTGGAGAATACCAGCTTTTTGATGCGCTCCTGTTCTGTCAGAGGTGTTTCCCCGGATTCAAACTGGAGAACCAGGATATCCTGCTCCTCCGGTATGTGTTCCATCAGCCGGTTGATGAGCGTGGTCTTCCCCGAGTCCAGCAGACCGGTTATGACCCATGCAGGCGTCGTCATGCGTTTTCCCCTTTGAATAATGTACGTATCTGCTGCTCATCCAGGCCTGTGCCTATGAAACAGACCTGGCCGCCGGCTGCGTGTACCGGTTCAATGCTTAAGCTGCCCGGGAGATAGTGGAATACCAATCCCCGGCGCCCATCTGCCACAATCCCCTTCCCCCGAAGGATCTCCCCCTTTGCGTGCTTTACCACGCGCAGGACCCGTTCCCCCAGCTGCTCCTCCGTCAGGGCTCCCTTCCACTCTATGGTGACCGAAGAAAAAACCTCCCGGGCAAAATGCCTGCGGATAAAACCGGCCTTCCCGGACAGTTCCCTGGGGCTGCGGATCCGCACCGGTTTCATGGAGACCGCCGCCTCCATCTCCAGCCTGAAAATCTTGCTGTTTCGCGGGCCAAACCGGAACACGGATGCGGGGATGGATTCCCAGAAGTCCGCCTCGATCCTGGCTTCCGGGTTCATTTCCCGGATTTTGGCCTGTACCGGCTGGATTGCACGGGCGTCTTCCTCCTGGTGGCTTAACAGGATTAGATCAGCGTAGATAATCTGATCTTCGAAAAATTCCCCATAATTTTTCCTGTATTTGTCAAAGGAACGGATATCCACCACTGTGATTGCCTTTTTCAGATGGAGAAGGCCCCGGTCTTCCTGTTTTAGGCAGCTAACAATAATGTCCGATAATTTACCCACGCCGGACGGTTCCACGAAAATAGCGTCCGGCGCATAGTCCTTTAATACACGTTCCATGGCCTTCTCGAAGTCCCCGGTGAGGCTGCAGCAGATGCAGCCGTCGTTTAAGCTGGTGACAGCCAGGTCACATTCCTCCAGCAGCCCGGCGTCAATCCCAGCTGCCCCAAAGTCATTTTCAATCACAACAATTTTCTTGCCGCTGAAGGCGGTGCGAACCACGGTCTTGATCAGTGTCGTCTTGCCCGCCCCCAAAAAGCCGGATATTATGTAAATATCAGTCATATGAACTCCTTTTCTGTCTCAGAATTCTCTTTCCTGCAAAAATCAGTATCAGACATAGCACGCCCACCAGCACAATGGTGCCGCCTGGCTTCAGCCCCAGATAGTATGCGGCAAACAGCCCGATGACCATGAACAGGATATCCAGGAGCACCGCGCAGATAAGCGTCTGGCGGTAGCCTTTTCCAAACTGCATGGCGCAGGCCACGGGCACAACCATCATGGAGGAGACAATTAAAGCTCCCACCGTCCTGGCCGCCACGGAGACTGTCACCGCGATTAAGACGGTGAACAGGAAGTTCACGGTTTTCACCGGCACACCGGCCAGCCTGGCGCTCTGTTCATCCAGGGACACGTAAAACAGTTCTTTGTACATCAGCAGAAACAAAAGCAGTACCGCCGCACTGACAGCCACCACCAGGTACAATTCCCCGTTGCTGATTGCCACGATGCTTCCGAACAGAAAGCTGTTGAAATTCGCTGCGTTTTTCACAAATCCAGACAGCACGCCTGCCAGTCCAATCCCGGCGGACATGATGATGGCGATGGACATCTCCGAAAATCTCGGCAGCTTCCGCCGGATGGCTTCCATTCCAAGGGCCGCAATCACACAGGCCGCGGCTGCGGCAAGGACCGGGTTCACCCCCAGGATCAGCCCCGCCGCCACACCGGCCAGGGAGGTGTGGGACAGGGCGTCTCCAATCATGGACAGGCGCTTGCATACAATCACTATCCCGATACAGGGGATGATGGCCGCCAGAAGGATGCCCACCAGAAACGCCCGCTGCATAAACGCATATTCAAAGATTTCCATGGCAATCCTCCTCCCTGCCCGCCGGGACCGGCTTCATACTGCCGTCCTCCAAAAGCCAGATATCGTCCGCGTAAGCCGCCAGCCGCTTCCGGTCATGGGTGATGATCCATACGGTCACTCCCTGCTGCCGGTTAATCCGATACAGAAGCTGATAAAATAAGGCGGTGCTGTCCTCATCCATGCCGGAGGTGGGTTCGTCCAGCAGCAAAAGCCGGGGTTCGTTCACCAGCGCCCTTGCCAGCAGAACCCTCTGCTGCTGCCCGCCGGACAGCCGTCCAATCAGCCGTCCCGCATAGTCCTCCATCCCGACCTGTGCCAGCACCCGGCGGACCTGCTCTTTCTCTCTTCTTCCCGCAAACCGAAATCTTCCAATCTGCGCGTAGAGATTGGCCTGAACCACCTCAGCCACAGAGGCCGGGAAATTTTGATAGGATGCCATTCCGTTTTGGGAAACATAGCTGACCTCCCGCCAGTCCTTAAACTGCCGAATCTTCTGCCCCAGAAGCTCGATTCTGCCCTGCCCTCCGCTAACCGGAAGTTCTCCCAGCATGAGCTTTAACAGGGTGCTTTTTCCCGCCCCGTTCGGCCCTAAGAGGACCGCAAACCGGCCTTCGGGTACGGTAAAACTGATGTTCTTTAATATCCGGGCAGTTCCGTAAGAAAAGTCCAGTTCCTTCACTGCAATCGCATCTATCTGCTTACTCCTGTTCCTGATTTATTCAAGCGCCGCTTTGAGCTGCGATAAGTTATCCTCCATCACGGAGAAGTAATCCGCGCCGCCTTTTATGTCCTCATCGCTGAGTCCCTCCAGGGGATTTAACACCTGGGTCTGGGCCCCTGTCTCCGCCGCGATTGTCTCCGCCACTTTCGGGCTTACCAGCTCTTCAAAAAAGATGACCTTGACCTTGTTCGTTTTAACAAAATCGATAATCTCCGCCATTCTCGCCGGATCCGGCTCCGAATCAGGGGACAGGCCCTCGATGCCCATCTGGGTCAGCCCGTAGGCATCACAGAGATAGCCGAAGGCCTCATGGGACACGACGATGTTCTTGTTTTGCAGATTAGATAACGTATCTTTATATTCCTGGTCCAGTTTGTCAAACTTGGCCGCATAGGTCTGGTAATTTTCTTCATAGTAGTCTTTGTTGTCCGGGTCCGCCTTGACGTAAGCATTTTTGATGTTTTCCATCTCTTTCTTTGCGTTCAGCGGGCTCAGCCATACATGAGGGTCAAACTCTCCGTGGTCGTGCTCCTCTTCCTCGGCGTGTTCCTCTGCTCCCTCATGCTCTTCCTCCTCGTGGCTGTGTCCCGCCCGGAGGGTAAGCCCCTCGGAGGCTTCCACCGATACCAGCTTCTGGGTCTCCAGGCTGGCAAGCACATCCTCTACCCAGTGTTCCATCCCTGCGCCGCTGTAGGCAAAGAGGTCCGCTTCCTCCAGGTTCTTGATATCCCCGGCTGCCGGCTCCCAGTCATGGGGTTCCATGCCGGCCGGAACCATGTTCGTCACCTCCGCTTTGTCGTCGCCGATTTTAACAGCGAAATCATACATGGGGTAGAAGCTGGCCATTACTTTCAGTTTCTGGCCGGCGGTGTCCTTTGCCGCAGCGCCGGTCTCTGGGGCGGCGGTATTTCCGGAGCACCCGGAAAGCATAACAGCAGAAACAAGCGCAGTCACGGTCAGTGCGCAAAATGTAGAATTTAACTTTTTTTTCATGATAATCATCCTCCTGGAATGTGTTTTTCAATAATCACAGTGATAAATGCGTACACAAAAAACAAGGCCGGACAGAAAACGACCTTGCCGGAAGGATGATTCAATTGTCTAAACGGATTTTTAGGCTGACCAAAGAAACCGGGCGCAGATTGAGTCCGGACTGGTAAGATATTACGAGTTTTTGAGCAATGATATATGCAAAGATGATGACGGCTCCCGCTCCTGCCGCTTCTGTGATTAAGCGGATTGTGGCAGCGCACGCCTCAAGCTGTACGCACACAGGGCAGTCCTCACCTGTACACTCATGTTCCGTGTGTGTGACGATAAAAAGGCCGGAGAGAAGCAGCACAGCGGCTACAAGAAACGCTGTCACGAACGCGCAGATTCTTTTATGTTTTGCAAAACCGTTCATTCTGTCTCCCTTTCCTTGTCTCTATTTTTGCAGCATTCACAATAGCCATACAGGATTGTATGCTGCTGGTCCGGTTCAAAGCCATGTTCCTCATAGATATGTTCCAGAAACTCTTTCATCTTTGAACATTCGAGAGGAATAAACCGGCCGCAGCCCAGGCATACCAGCTTCCCCGGCTTGCTTAAGTCATCTTCATCCGCAAAGCAATAGCGGGCCTTGGCACCGTCCTCCGTCGGAAGCTTCATCATCTTTCCGTCATCGACCAGACGCTCCAATACCCGATATACGGTTGTCTGTCCCACAGCCACCCCATCCTCCCTGAGGCAGTCCATAAACTGCTCCACCGTGAGGAAGCGTAACTTCTGCTTCTTCAGGCAATCTAATATGATATCCTGCTGTTTTGTCTTGTACCTGCCCCGTTCTGCCATATGGCAACACCTCAATTTGAAATTGATTTTTGTTTTTATATTATAGCAGGTTCCGGAACAATGTCAATTGTCAATTTCATCGAAAAAGTCTCGTCTCTCTCACCGCGGCGGCTCTTCAATGCAGATTACGGCCGCCAGTCGGCCTCCGATTGCCCGATACAGATGAGAGCATTCCGGAGGCCGACTTTGTATTTACAGCTTCCAGCCGATGGCTTCCTTCCGCCCCAGCACGAAGTCGGCGTAGATGCCCTTCTGGTCAATCAGCTCCTCATGCCTGCCCCTCTGAACGATTCTCCCGTCGTCCACCACCAGAATCTGATCCGCTTTCTTCACGGTCTTTAAGCGGTGGGCAATCATGATGATGGTCTTGTTCCTTGTGAGCTCCTCAATAGCCTTCTGCAGGCGGTCCTCATTCTCCGGGTCCACGTTGGCGGTGGCCTCGTCCAGAATCACGATGGGGGCGTCCTTTAACATCGCCCTGGCAATGCTGATTCTCTGTTTCTCCCCGCCGGAGAGGGACGCGCCGCCTTCCCCAATCACCGTGCTGTACCCGTCCGGCAGCGCCTCGATGAACTCCGCGCAGCAGGCTTTCTTAGCCGCTTCCACCACCTGGGCGTGGGTCGCGTCCGGTCTGCCGAACTTGATATTGTTCTCAATGGTGTCGGCAAAGAGATAGACATTCTGGAACACCATGCTGATCTGGTCCATCAGCGATTCCAAGGTGTATTCCCGCACATCGTGTCCGCCGATCCGGACCGAACCGCTGTCCACGTCCCAGAAACGGGCAATCAGGTTGCACAGGGTCGTCTTGCCGGAGCCGGACGGGCCGATGACCGCCGTGGTGGTTTTGTCCGGAATCACCGCGTCAATCCCATGGAGGATTTCCTTGTTTTCGTAAGAAAAGCATACCTTATCAAAGGTAATCCCGTGATCCTCCGGGTAAAGCGCACTGCCGTTTTCGCCGAGCTGGGCCATCTTCTCGGTCTGCAGGGTCCGGTCGATACTGGCCGACGCCAGTCGGAGCATGGCGATTCCCATTCCAAACAGCTTAATCTGCCCAAATACCAAAAAGGACATCACGATGCACATCAGGGCGGTGGCGATGGGCATGGTCCCGGCCGCCCAGCAGACGACGGAGACAAAGATCATCCCAATCCCCGCTATCTGCAGGACAAGCTCCTGAAAAACGGTGTAGGGCGTCCTGGACTCTCTTGTCCCCTCTGCCGCTTAGGTTGAACGACTTCACCACGCCCATCCCCTGCACATACTCCAGCACCGCGGCCGTCAGCGCTGTCTGGGATTTCTGCGAGTTGGGGGCGATGGCGGCGGATTTCTTTTCCATGGAGGATACAATCACAAAGTACAGGAGGATTCCCGCCGCCGCGACCAGTCCAACCCGCCATTCAAACACCAGAATCATGGCGGTGAACACGACGGTCCCGATCAGTCCGCCCATAATGTCCACCAGCGTCATGGGCACCAGCATTTCCACATTTCCCAGAACGGTGGTGCAGACCCCCGTCACCTCGCCCAGGCTGTTATCGTTGAAATGTCCCATGGGCACGCCTTTTAAGAGGTTCCCTATCTTAATCCGTTCATTTGCCGCCATAAAGAAACCGGCGTGGGTATGCTGATTCTTGGATATGCTGGCGGTAACCGCGCTGCCGATGATGCTGACCGCCATAAAAGCCAGGGCCGTCCACGCCGGGCCGTTCCCCGTATCCCCCCGGGTCAGCGCCACAATCACAAAATAGATGGCGCTGACCTCCAGCATATGAAACAGTGCGTTTAAAAACCGGACCGCCACGGAGTGATTGATGTTCGCCCGTTCTGTGCCGGCAAATCTCCATATTTTTCTGAATGTCTCTATCATGCCGCCTCACCGTCCTTTGCTCCGATATGCGCCCGCCACATTGCCTCGTAGAGCGGGCAGCTCTCCCTCAGCTCCTCATGTTTTCCCACCGCTTCTATCTGTCCGTCCTTCACCACGACGATCTGGTCCGCGTCCTTGATGGTGGAGAGCCTGTGGGCAATGACGAGGACCGTTTTGCCCCGGACCAATGACCCGATGGCCTTCTGGATCACCGCTTCATTTTCCGGGTCGATATAGGCGGTGGCCTCGTCCAGGATGACGATGGGCGCGTCCTTTAGCATCGCCCGGGCGATGGCGATCCGCTGGCGTTCCCCTCCGGAGAGGTGGGCGCCGCCGACGGCCACAGTTCCCTCCTTCACATCCCAGAAGCCGGCAATCAGCTTGGCGATGGTGGATTTCCCGCCGCCGGACGGGCCGACCAGGGCCGTCATGCCTCCCGCGGGGATGGACAGGCTGACATCCCGCAGGATGTCTTTCCCCTCATGGTAGCGGAAGGAAACGTGGGACAGCCTGATATCCGCGCCCGGGATACGGACGCGCTGTTCCCCGTGGCGCTGTTCCTCTGCCATGAGAAGCTCCTCCACCGCTCCCGCCGTGGTTCCCACCTGGGCGAGGGTGTCCACAAAGTTCATGGCCGCAAGGAGCGGTCCAGCGATGCCCAGGGACAAAATGATGACCGTGATAAATGTCTCCACCGGAAGGCTGCCCCCTCTGTACAGGAGCCAGCCCACCGGGAGGATGGCGATCAGGGCGGCCGGCACGATGGAAAAAGCCGTGGAGATACCGAACTGGCTCTTTTTCATCCAGTTATAGTAATAGGACGCGTTTGCCTTTACCCGGTCCGCAAACTTCGCGTAGGAGGACTTTCCCTGGTTGAAGGCCTTGATGACCTCGATGCCCCCGATGTATTCCACGATGGTCCCGTTCATCTCCTGGGTCGTCTTCACCGCGCCCTCATAGTTCTTGCTGTAGCTTCCCATGACGGACATCATGAAGGCCATCCCCACCGGAATGGTCACAACGGACAAAAGCGCCATGCGCCAGTCCAGGGCGAATAAATAGACCAGGATCAGCACCGGCCCGGCAATATTCGCGGTCATCTCGGGAAAGAGATGGGCCAGCGTCGTCTCCATGCCGTCCACCTGGTCCACGATGGTCTGCTTCATCTTCCCGCTGGACATATCCATCATCGTCCCCAGGGGCAGCTTTGGCAGTTTTTCAAGAATCCGCTACCGGATGGACTTCAGGATTGAAAAGGTCGCCTTGTGGGACATGGACAAGGCCAGTGAGTAGAGAACGGTGCGGGCCGCGTACCCGGCCAGACCGATTCCCATCCAGGCAAGATAGGGCGTAAGCTCCTTTTCCCCGGAAAGCATCCCGATGATAATCTGCGCCGCCGCAAAATACGGCAGCATCCCCAGCGCGACACCGATAAGCGCGCTTACAATCGCGCGGACCAGGCGGCCGTGTTCGTCTTTTCCCCAGCTCCAGATTTGAAGCAGCGGGCTTTGATTCTGCATAATAGTTCCTCCCTTTGGTTAGTTATTGCTAACCATTTGTTTTATGTTAAGGCTCCCCGAACCGTTGCCGGTTTTGGCAGCCTTAATAACAAATAACCTCTATTCCCCAGTGATTGCCAGGAATCCTCCGTGATGGTATTTCCCCAGTATGGAGATGTACCTTTTGGCGTCCTCTCTGCTCATCCCATGGCGGACTGTCTCAAAGATTCCTTCAAAATAGGATGTGAACACCATATGGTAAAGCTCCCTGGTCATCCCGTCCTCCGGTTTCAGGCGGACGCCGGCCGTCTCCATCCATTTCCAGGTGTAGTCTTCTTCCACGGAAACCAAGCCGTCCACAAAGTTCTGGAATTTCGTGCCATGGGACGCGTCCAGCAAAAGCCGGAATTCCTCCAGATGGTCATACATGTAGTCCACCATCTTAAGCATCTCTCCCGCCGAATACCGGCCCACCTCCTTGCACTGGGTCTCCCTGTCAAAGGCATGGAAGGTCTCCTGCACTTCCAGGAACCGAGACATGAATTCCCGGGAGACCGGTTCCACAATGGCGGCAAACAGGCCCTCTTTGTCTTTAAAACGCACATAGATGGAATTGGTGCTCGTTCCCGCCTGGGATGCGATGGTGCGGAGGGATGCATCCGCATACCCTTTTTCAAGGAATTCCTTCTTCGCGCACTCCAGGATGCGCTCATATACGCCTTCGACCTGCTTAGCCATACCGCTTGCTCCCTCCGTTCATAACAGTGTTTCATAACATTGTTATGATATTAGCATGGAAATTTCTTGCTGTCAATAAGAACTTTCTGTTTACTCCGTGATACTGTCCATAATATGCTGAACCGTATCGCAGGCATCGTCAAAGGAAATATCCTTTGCATAGTCAAAATCACGCTGATACTTTTTCCAGAAGCCCCGAAGCTGTTCGCTCTCGCGAATCTCTGCAATAATGTCCGGGTAGATTTCCAGCACTTTGCGGCTGCCGCGCTTGTCAGCTGTCCGCTCCAGAGCTTGCAGCAGCGTCTTTGCATTGCACTTCGCGCCGCGCAGGACGTACAAAATATGTATGTCGTAAAAATCTCTCGGACGGGTATTGGCAATGCTGCGGGACAGCACCGTTTCAATCTTTTCTGCCAACACCGTTTCAAGGTTATAGGCAAAGATGCTGATGGTACGGTCATCGAACAGCAGCGAAAAAGTATATTCGATTTCTCTCGGCGTGATAACATCCCCGGTAGTCACATCCACGGTCAAGGGTACACTGATCGGCGGATAGTTCGCTTTCAGCTGGGCACGGATGCCCGGATAATCATCTCCCTCGCGGATGTCTGAAATGTCCACCAGTTCAAACTTCACATCGTCGGCAATTTCCAAGGCGCAGATTTCTCCGAAAATTTCGCGGATAGATTCATGCGTCAGCGTAAAGCCTTTGATTGTGGTATCTAAATCCATTGTCGCCCTTGTGTCCAGACCGACGATTGCGGAAATAAGGAAGCCGCCTTTGAGAATAAAATTGTGCTTGTACTTTGACAGCGAAATTCGTTCCAGCAGCCTTTCCAGCATATAGTTCTGCATGACGAGCTGGGCAGAAATGTTCTTTTCCGCAGCTTTCTTTTTGATAAAGGCTTTGAGCTGCATCGGATTCTTTGTAATCATAATAATACCTCCATATAGCGCAGCACTTTGGGCTTCACGCGAAGCTGATCCGCATACTTCATCAGTTTGTGTATATCTTTTTCTTTGGAAACCGCATACTTCTTCATTGCCGCGCCCACGATCTGAATGTCGCTGCCGCTGCCGCGCAGGATGTCGCACAGCGTCCTTTCAAGGTCATAGACACAGATGGGATTGCCACATGGGGATTGCAGTTCAATCACACCAAAAGAATAGTTTTGCGACACAACTCGCTTGATGTTTATGTTTTCCTGTTTCAGCGACGGCGAATTGTAGCCTTTGGGGAATGTCATAGTGTACTGTGCAGGGGTACGGTCAGAATAGCCCAGCAGATACAACGCGGTATCGTGTGAGTATATCCCGCGCCCGTATTTGCGCTGCAACAGGTAAAAATCATCTTCCCATACGCTTGTGCGCACATACAGGCCGCGTCCGAAACGGTAAAGCTCCCCGTTCTCTACAAACTCCTGTAAAATACTGCGGTGCATCCCTGCGGCTGTCACCTGTTCTGCGGTAATTGTTCCGTCCGGCGATGCTTCCAATAGCTCTTTGATTTTCTCTTTGTTGGTCATAGCTGCCACCTCACTTTCGACAATGACACATTATATTATGTAATAATAATGTGTCATTGTCAATACCATTCCGACAATAACACATCAAATTATTTATAAATAATGTGTGGTTGTCTTAATGGCTACAACGCTTTTTCTGAACAAACTCTGCAAAACTCAGTGACTACATATATCTCCTGACGGTGAATGTGCCGCTGGCGCTTATGAGCATCGTTCCGCTCTTTCTCGTGGCAGCGGTAATGGCTGTCATGTTTCGGCGGTTCGGCAAATTTATGCCCGCCGTCAACGCCTCCAGCGACCGCCTATGTGGTGCTTCTCGAGAGCGGCATCCTGCTCCTGGTCCCTTTGGGCGGGTACCTTTTTGTCCGCGGCTTTGTCTCGGCGGGCGTACTGCTGCTGTTCGCCTTTGTGGGGACTCAGTATCTCACTGACATCCGCCCCCTCCAGGAGCTGGGTTCCAATCTGTCCTATGTGCTAAACGGCGTAACCCAGGTAAAAGAGATTCTGGAGACGCCGGTATTTGGAGGCGGAAAACCGTTCCCAAAGCGGCATGATATTGAACTGCGGGATGTGTCCTTCGCCTATGGGCCGGATTCCCGCGACGTGCTTGAGCACGTCAATCTCCATATCGCCCAGGGAGAGCAGGTGGCTTTCGCGGGGGAGTCGGGAGCCGGAAAGACCACGCTGGTGCAGCTGATCTCCTGCTTCTATGACGTGACCAGCGGGAGCGTGCAGATCGCCGGCGTGGTGGCGGAAGGACTGCTGGAAGGCTGCAATTTTCTCGTTTTATTCCAGGTGCTCCACCTGATTTTCAATCAAACAATCGGTTTTTTTGACGTACTGCGGGCCACCGGGATGCTGGCCGTCCTCTTTGTCCTGCGGCTTTTTCTCTACATGGCGGCCTACACCGGAAGCCAGATCGGCGGCTCCGCATCGCCATCAGCGATAAATTAAAGCGGATTCCTCTGGCCTTATTCACGAAAAACCGCACCGGCTACTATATCAACACCGCCACCAGCGAGGTGGCGGACTATGAGCAGATCTTAACCCACAAAGCGGCGGACATCATCAAATACTGCATTCTCCTTCTGGCCGTAGGAGGCTTCGCCTGCACCCTGTATCTGCCCATTGGCTTCGGCTTTGTCTTCTGCAGCTATGCGGCGCTGTCAGCCTCCATCGTCCTGTCGGTACGGAGCTGGCTCCTTGGCGTTTTGGATCCCGCGGCGCTGATTCTGCTTATCATGCTGCTCCTCTTTGTGGCAAAAATGAACATGACCCTGTTCATCGCCCTGACCGCCTACCGCAACCCGACGATTTCCAGAGATAAGATCTCCGGGATTTTTTCAGAAAAGGAAGAGCCTGAGACAAGCCGGGGCTTTCGGCCGCAGAATGCAAAGATTCCGATTCACGACGTGGACTTTTCCTATGTGGATGGGGAACCGGTGCTTCAAAAAGCCTGCCGTCTTGCCGGCTGCGACGGTTTTATCCGGGCTATGGAGCATGGCTTCGACACGGAGATCGGGGAAAACGGCATCCGGCTCTCCGGCGGTGAGCGCCAGCGGCTCAGCGTGGCGCGGGCCATCCTAAAAGACAGTCCCATCATCCTGCTGGACGAGGCCACAGCCTCTCTCGACATTGAGAACGAACTGCTTTTACTGGGCGGAAAGTACGCCGATATGTGGGCGGCTTCCCAGGCGCTAAGATAAGGCTAGCAGAACTCCTTCTTCCGGTAAATCCACAGGGAGATTCTGTAAGAAACAACTAAAAGAATCAGTGCGCCTGCAAGCGACACCTCTCCCACCAGGATGCCCGTCATGTTCATGCCACCTGTAAACGGGGCCAGGAAGAATGCAATCACCGCCATAAATCCGATAGCGAAGAAGGCAGATACCAGCAAAATCAGCTCATTCTTCTCCGTCCCGATCTTTAACATGACCGGGTACATGACCGCCGACGTGATGACAGACAGAGTCAGTCCGTAGCTGTATCCCCATGCCAGTGAGCGGGCCACGCTCATCTCCTGCCACCGGGCCGCGGCAATCCCGCCGGTGGCCGCGCTCATGGCAAACCCGCACAGAATCAGCGCACCGAAAGAAAGGTATTTCGCCGCCACCACTGTGCTTGCCTTCACCGGCAGGGTCAGCTCGAACTTGTTCCATTTCGAAACCTCGTCGGCCCGAAGCGCCGCCCCGGTGTTGGAGATAAAGCAGAATATCTGGATGGCAATCACGATGGTTAAAATCTTGTAATCTTTCGTAAAAAGCGGGATAAACATCAGAACGGCGGACATCAAAAAAGCAATCTTCATACCGCCGCCCATCGAATAAAAGTTGTTCCGGATCAGTCCTTTCACAGCGGTTCTCCTTTCACATACAACAGCATAATCTCATTGATTGTCACAGGGGTAACCATAGCGTTTGGATACTTTTTCTCAGCCGCTTTCCTGTCACAGGTCAGCGCCTGCCACCCGTAATCCATCTTCCTGCAGGCGATCACATCCGCCCTGTCAAGCTCCGCAAGCTGCTCTGCGCCGCACTGAATCATCCCGTAGGACTCCAGCAGTTCATCCTTTGCCTTGGCAAAAACAACCGTGCCTTCGTGGATAAACACGATATAATCCGCAATCTTCTCCAAATCCGTCGTGATATGCGAGGAGAGCAAAACGGCGTGTTCTTCATCCTGGACAAAATCCAGAAACATATCCAAAAGGCCGTCCCGCATAACCGGGTCAAGACCGCTGGTCACCTCGTCAAGGAGCAGCAGCCGGGGGTGATGGGAGAACGCCGCGGCCATGGAAAGCTTCATCTTCATTCCCTTTGAAAAGGTCTTGATTTTCTTGGTCTGCGGCAGATTCATGGTTTCTGTCAAGGAGAAAAACAGGTCCTCATCCCAGGATTTGTAGATGTCTTTCAGGACTTTATTGAGCCTTTTCGGGGAGAGTTCCTCGGAAAAATTGCTGCCATCGAGGATGACTCCGATACGCTCCCGGTCGGCGGGTGTGAAGGCGTCCTCCTCTTTTCCGAACAGAACCACCCTGCCGGACTCCTTCTTAATAAGGCCCAGGATGGCGTTGATTGTGGTGCTTTTTCCGGCGCCGTTCTCTCCAATCAGGCCGACCACCGAGCCGCAGGGTACCTGAAACGAGATGTCCCGCAGGGCGAAATCACCGTACGTTTTTCTCAAGCCATTCACTTCCAGCGCATATGTCATTGTCAGTCCTCCTCGTACAACAGGGTCAAAAGCTGTGTCAGTGTATCCAGTTTGATGCCGCATGAGCGGGCGATCCCGATGGCCTCGGTAAAGCGCTCCTCAATCTTCCGCTGCTGCTCCTCCAGGTAAAAGTCCTGGTTCTGCACTTGTTCTTTTCCCGCCAATCCTTTATACTTTTATTAGAATGATCGGAAAACTTTCTAAAGGGGGCTGGGCACATGATCCGGATTGCAATTGTCGAGGATGACAGACGCGATATGCAGATTCTGAATGACTATCTAAAACGCTATGAACAGGAGACCTCCACCCATTTCAAGATCTCCGTCTTTTCCGACGGGCTGGACATCATAACCGATTACCGGGCGGAGTATGACATAATCCTGTTAGATATTCAGATGAAGCATTTGGACGGCATGCGGACGGCCGAAAAAATCCGCACCCTGGACGAAGATGTGATCTTTATTTTTATTACCTCCACGGTGCAGTTTGCAGTGCAGGGCTATACCGTTGACGCACTGGGTTATGTCCTGAAGCCAGTCCCTTACCTGGCTTTCTCGCAAATCCTTGGAAAGGCGGCCAGGCTGATCCAAAAAAAGCAGAACAAGTGCTATCTCACCCTGGACGTGGACGGCTGCCAGATGAAACTGGACACCGCCTGGATCTACTATATCGAAAGCCAGAAACATGATGTACTGGTCCATACGGAAAAGGGCGACTACCGCACCGCCGGCCCCTTAAAGCGTATGGAGGAACTCCTTATGACCCAAGGCTTTGCCAAATGCCACAACGCCTATCTTGTGAATCTGCGGCACATCATGGCCCTGATGCCCGGTACCGTCCGCCTGTCAGACGGCACGGAGCTTGCAGTCAGCCGGGCGCGCAAAAAAAGTTTCCTGGATCTGTTTACCGATTATGTGGGAGGGATACAGAGATGAGCCTGACAGATTTGATGGATACCCCCAGGATATGCACGGCGATTGCCGAGTGGGCGGCGTGTGTAACCTATATTATGATCATGCGCCGGAGGATTTCCGGCGGGAAGCTGTACGCCGTCCTGGCAGGAATGCTCGGATGGTTTCTGTTCTATCAGCATATGGCCGGGTTGGCTCCTTTGTCGCTTTGGATACCGGGAATGGTCGGAGCCATCGCCTGCATGTACCTTTCGATCTGGCTGACCTGCGGCACATCGTGGCAGGATGCCGGTTTCTGCTGTATCCGCGCCTTTGTCCTGGCCGAATTTGCCGCCTCGCTGCAATGGCAGCTAAATGTCTGGCTGACCGTCCACTACCGGCTTGAAAACCCGGCGGTCTCCGCCGCGCTTATGGTCCTTGTATACTTGATTGTCTATCCCGGCTACTGGTTTTTGGAGCGGGGACACCTGCCTGCGGACGACGGCTTAAATGTTTCCGGCAAGGAGCTTTTCGGCGCCGCCGTGATCGCGCTGGCTGCGTTTACCATGAGCAATTTAAGTTTTATCATCCCGGACACACCGTTTTCCAGCGCCACCAGCTCCATCCTCTACGTCCGCACCCTGGTGGATTTTGCGGGACTGGTCATGCTGGCCGTCCAGATGGAGAAGCGGGAAGAGCTGCGGATGCGCGGGGAAAACCAGATTATGAACATGATGCTGCAGCGGCAGTACGACCAATACCGCATGTCCATTGACAACACGGAACTGCTGCGCCGGGAATTCCACGACCTCAAGCACTACATGATTGCCATCCAGGCCGAGGAAGATCCCCAAAAGCAGCATCAGTATCTCAATGAGATGGAACAGGCGATCCTGACCCAGGAGGCCTTCGCCAACACGGGAAACCGGGTGCTGGACGTGATCCTGACCACCAAGAGCGCTTACTGCTCCCAGAACCAGATCCATTTCACCTGTATGGCGGACGGCAGCCTTATCTCCTTCATGCATGTGAAGGACATCTGCTCCATTTTCGGCAACGCCCTGGACAATGCCATCGAGTGTGTCTCCCAGTTCGAGGATCCAGGTAAACGGTTGATCACCCTGTCCATGTTCCAGAAAAACCGGTTCGTGATGATCCAATTTGAAAATTATACGGAAACCCCGCTGGAGCTTGGCGCCAACCGGCTGCCGCCCACCACCAAAGCCGATACCCAGTACCACGGTTACGGCCTGAAAAGCATTCAAGCCGCCGCGGAGAAATACGGCGGCTCCATGACGGTCCAGGCAAAGGGCAACTGGTTTACGCTTTCGGTTCTGATTCCGGCGGAGTGAGCAGTTTCTTTTCGTACTCCCTGTTTTCTCTCCTGTTTCGGAAAAAGCCTCCGACCAGGCACCTCATCCCTCGGAAGAAATGTCCGTTGACCACATCCGTCATGCCGTGGGCCATCTCCATGCTGACCATCCCGCCGGTCATTTTGGCAATGGCGCGGAAGGGGATATTATACTGGAACAGCAGATTCAAGTCCGGCGTCCCCTTCTCCTCATTCTTCTTTACCTTTTGGGTCAGAATCCTGCAGATCAGCCTTGCAAGCCCGCTTTTCGCATAGTACATCTGGCAGACCGCGTCGTTAATCCCCAAATCTCCGGACCAGGTTCCGGAGGGGACCGGATGGCCCAGCAAGGCCTCAAATTCCTCTTTCCCCACATTCTGGATGAGACCGGTCCGGTATGACGGCAGCCGCTCCATGTCATAGGGTGATGCGGCGCCGGTGCCTTCGATCCCGATACTGCCGCTTAGCCGGATGTCCATCACACAGGAACCCACCAAAACCTGATAGGTTCCTGCCTCAACCTCCCATCGATCCGTCTTCACATTCCAGTAACGGAACGTCTTATCGTCAAACGGGATGGATACCTTCCTCGTTTCCCCGGCCCTTAAATACACCTTCCGGAATCCCTTCAGCTCCTTTTCCGGCCGGAAGATCCCGCTGTCCCAAAGGCCCACGTACAGCTGGGCCACCTCCGCGCCGTCCCGGCCGCCGGTGTTTTCCAGGGTAAAGCTCACGCCCTCCCCCGTCACCTTCAAATCCCGGTAGGAAAACGCGGTGTAGGATAACCCATAGCCAAACGGATACAAAACCCGCACCCTGGCGGTATCGTAGTACCGGTATCCCACATAGACGCTTTCCCGGTACTCTGCATTTCTCTCCACACTGGGGAAGCAGCGGAACGCAGGCGTGTCTTCATAGCGCACAGGGTAGGTCTCACTCAGCCTTCCGGAGGGATTGACCTTTCCGGTCAGCACATCTAACATGGCGCCGGCCCCCGCCTCTCCGCCCAGATATCCGTGGACAATCGCCTTGCAGCAATAGTGCCAGGGCATTTCCACCGGAGAGCCGGCGCTCAATACGCCCACGATGTTGGGGTTCACCTTCACTAACAATTCCAAAAGATCAATCTGGTTCTGTGGAATCCGCATATGGCGGCGGTCCATGCCCTCGGTCTCGCTGACCTCGTCCAGCCCAAAGCAGAAGATAACCAGTTCCGCCTCCCGTGCCAGGTCGAGCGCCGCCTTCACCAGGGCCTCGTCCGCCTTTCCGCTTCGCCGGTAACCCGGCGCACAGCCGGTAACTACGATGGGATAATCGCCTGCCAGCTGCTCCATGCTCTCTATGTTGATCGCGTTGACCACGGAAGAACCGGCCCCCTGGTAGCGGGGGGTGACCGCAAAGTCTCCGATCAGCGCCACCCTGCAGTTTTCCTTAAGCGGCAGCAGCGGCTCCTGGACGGCATCGTTTTTGAGCAGGATAATGCTTTCGGACGCCGCTTTTCTGGCGAGGGCATGGTGGGCGGCGGCGTCAAAGCCATATTTGCCCCCCCGCGTCCCTCCGGCTGCCTCTCCTGCCTTCCGCTTTTCCCGGTTTTCCTTCAGTGTCAGTATGGCGTCCAGCAGGTCATCCACGCAGGTATCCAGTTCCTCCATGGACAGTCTTCCGTCCTCAAGCGCCGCCAGGACCTGTCTTGCAGAATCCAGTCCCGGAGTGGGCATTTCCAGATTGGAACGGGCCGCCACGCCACGCACATGGTCGTTGGAGCCGCCCCAGTCTGTCACCACAATCCCTTCATATTCCCAGTCTCCCCGAAGGATATCCTTTAAAAGATGCTCGTTTTCGTTGGCATAGGTGCCGTTGACCCGGTTATAGCTGGTCATCACCGCCTTCGCCCCGCCCTCCTTCACGGCAATCTCAAAGCCGGTCAGGTAGATTTCCCGCAGAGTCCGCTCATCCAGTATGGAGTCCATGGCCATGCGCCTTAGCTCCTGGCTGTTGACGGCGAAATGCTTTGGGCAGGCGAATACGCCCCTGCTCTGGATTCCCCGCACATATGCTGCCGCCATTTTCCCGGAGAGATAGGGATCCTCCGAAAAATACTCGAAATTTCTGCCGCAGAGCGGACTGCGCTTGATATTTAGGCCGGGGCCGAGAACGATGTCCACATCTAACGCCGCGGCTTCCTCTCCCAGGGCCTCCCCTACCTTCTGGGCCAACTCCTCATCCCAGCTGCCGGCCACGGTGGCCGCCGTGGGGAAGCACGTGGCCGGGAGGGAGGGATTTAACCCCAGATGGTCGCCGGCCCCCGCCTGCTTCCGGATTCCGTGAGGCCCGTCGGCGCAGGAGACCGGCGGAATGTCCAGACGGGGGATCGGCCAGCTCTGCCATTCATTTTTTCCGCTCAGGATGGCCGCCTTCTCCTCCACCGTCATTCTGCGGATCAGTGTTTCATGCTTCATGCCGCCTGCCCCTCCTTTTCCTTAAAGATGACCTTCAGGATAGGGTAGAATACCCAGAAGGAAATGACACAGTTAATCAGCATGGTGATAATGTCCGCCACGGTCATCCCCGCTCCCTCCCCCATCATGTTCATAAAAAACGTGTAAATGGGCGTCTTGTAAAGCCCCTGCAGGGCCGCGGCCCCCACGGAGATAATGAGCCAAGCAATAAAATACCAGACAGCCGCCCTGGCGATGCCGGCGTTGGACTTGAAGGTCACATTCCGCTGGAGGAAGAAATTGATGACCTGCGCAATCAGGAGGGTGATTTCCACCGCCAGGAAATACGCAAGCCCGCCTCCTCCCCCGGCGGCAATGGCTCCCGCCGCGTAATCGAACACATAGTAAATACCGCCGTCCAGTTTGTGTCCCACCGGCAGCACCTGAAAGCCGGTATCCACAAGGGCCGTAAAGCCGAATAGATACTTGATAAACGGCATCAGGACCATCTGCAGGACGGTCACGCCGTTGCTGATAATAAAAAATACGATAAACCGGGCAATTTCGGGATGTTTTTGTTTAAACTCCCCCCAAAATCCCATACCTGTTGTCTTTCCCATGTGATCTCTCCCTTTCCTTCCAGGGCAGCGCCGCGGCGCCATTGGGCGCCTGCGGCCGCTTACTCGTTCTTACTCTGACGCTGCAGCCTGTACCGGCATTTCCTTGTCCCTTCTCTTCCGATATCTCTTTATTGCGGCGGCCTCCAGGCCCAGGAGTACTGCCGCCAGGATGACATCGGCCACGATGGCGGTCACCTGCCATGCCATGAGGCCGTTCTGCAGATTCTCAGGCGCATACGCCCGGCTGTTGACTACTGTGTACATCACATTTTTACATGCCTGCCGCATGGCCCGGACACCGGTTGCGCTCTTCGTGTCCTTGATGTGGTTGGTCGCCGTGTCATAGGCCACCAGCATCGCGTCGGTGCCCCCTCTGATCGCCTGGTCGGCATTCATGTAGCCGCAGCAGCCGAAATAGTCAGTCAGCACAAACCCCTTAAAGCCCCATTCGCCGCGAAGCACTGTGTTGCAAAGCTCAGAAGTGCCGCCTGCCCATCTCGTCCCGATGTAGTTAAAGGACGACATGACGGCCTTTGCGCCCCCTTCTTTCACCGAGATCTCGAAGGGTTTCAAATAAATTTCCCGGATTGCCTGCTCATTGCTCCAGGTACACAGCATGTTGCTGCGGTTCGTCTCCTGGTCATTCAGCGCGAAGTGTTTCATATACGCATATACACCGTACTGCTCCGCCCCGGTGATCGCTTTTGCGGCAATTCTTCCGGACAGCAGGCCGTCCTCGGAATAGTACTCAAAATTTCTTCCCGCGAATGCAGACCGGTGGATATTCATGGCTGGCGCATACCAGCCGGATACCCCCATCTCATCCGCCATCTTGCCGATACTCTGTCCGAATCTCTCCGCGATATCCTCATTCCAGGTACACGCGATCATGACAGCCGACGGGAATCCGATGGATCCTGTCCCGGTAAAGTTATTGTTGATGGAGGCGGGACCGTCACAGTCGATGGTCTGTACCTTCCCCACACTTTTCGCCGCCGCGGTCTGATAGCCGCCAAGGGCGATGACCGTATCCATGTCGGAGATGGTCATATTGTCAAGCAGCGTTTCCCACTGCGGATCATCATAGTCGGCCCCCCGCAGATCAGCCAGCTTTACGCCATTCTTCGCTCCGGTGGCCGGCATCACGTCCTCCGGACGGTTGTAGTCCTCCGGACGGTAATTCGCCGTATTGATAAAGGTGGCCTTTGCCTCCTCGCCCATCGAAAAGTCTGCCGGCGCGGCGGTCGCCTCCTCATAATTGGCAAATCCGTCCGCACGGGAAAGGTACGTCACATCGCCGGCCGCATAGTCAAACACGTTGGTGGCGGTGACCGTATCGCCGGGGCGCCTGTTTTCGCCGGTATAAGTAACGGTCTCCTCCAGCGTATAGACCTGCTCCGCCAGCTTATTGTGGGAATCGCGGTTGATGCTGATCCCGTAGTCGCCGGCCTCCAGGACATAGCCCTTCACATCCCGGTAATCATAAGACGCCATATTTTCAATCGGGAAGGATATGGTCAGGGTCTGGGAATCCCCCGGCTTTAGGGTCTCGGTCTTGTCGAAGGCGATGAGGTTGGCCGTCGATTTCTCGATCCCGCCGTTGGTGTAAGGCGGATTGTAGTAGACCTCCACCACGTCCTTACCCGCGGTGCTGCCGGTGTTTGTCACCGTCACGTCCACGGTAAGCTGTCCGTCCGCCTCGGTCAGCGGCCCCATCTCCTGCTCAAACGCAGTATAGGACAGTCCGTAACCAAAGGGATAGAGTACCGTATCCTCATAGTCGATCAGATGTTCCGCTGCCGCGGTCTCATAAAAGCGATAACCCACATAGATGCCCTCTGCATAATTGACAAAGGTCGGCGTAGTTGTCGTCTCCTTCCCGGTAAATCCGGTTTCGGTGTACTGAAACCCATCCGCGTTGTCATAGACAAAATTGCCGAAGTTATTGGCAGTCGGTGTCGCGGCTAAATCATAGACGAACGTATCGCTGGTTCTTCCCGACGGATTGACCTGGCCGCTTAAAATCCTGCCCAGGCCGTCAAACCCGGACTGTCCCGTTCCCGGGCACCACAGCACGCCCTTGATCGCCTCATATTCATTGACAAAGCCAAGCTCCATGGCATTGGCTCCGTTGTAGACGACTACAACCTTGTCAAAATTGTCACAGACCAGATCCAGCATGTTCCGTTCCGTCTTACTCAGCTGGAGGAAATGCGCTCCCGGCTCAAAATCCTCATAAGCGTCCGAATTATTGTGATATGTCACCTGGCTTACGTCCGTGGGCAGGTCTGCCCCCTCGCCGCCGACACGGGTAATCACGACCACTGCCGTGTCAGAAAATGCTTTCGCGTTATTTAGCAGCTCGGCGCCGTAGGAATCCGCAGCCGGCTCCGGCAGCGTCCAGTCCTGCTCCCACATGCCCACCTCCGGACGCTCCGCCCGGTAGGCCGTGTAAAAATCGGAAAGCTCCTTGTTGGTATGAAAGCCAGCATGCTCCAGGCCCGCAAGCAGGCTTACGGTATCATAAGCGTCGGACAGGGAACCGGAACCGGTTCCGCCGTAGCAGGGGTTGGTGGACGCCCAGCCGAACACATTTATATTTCCTCCCGCCAGCGGAAGCGTCTGCTCCTCATTTTTTAACAGGACAATTCCTTCCTCGGCAATTTCCGCACAGAAGGCCGTGGCCTCGGCGGATGTCTCCTCGGTGATCGTGCCGTTCCCGGTTGCCAGTGAAATCATGCTGGACATAGGTCCCCAGCAGATCAGGTTCACGGTCACCGCCAGCGCCAGCAGGGTGGCGATTCCCGCCTGTGCCCGGATCAGTTTCCGTTTTGCACTCTGCATTTTGTGTGCGGCGATGGCTGCAAGAACCGCCAGGACCAGCGCGACGGCAAAACCGATGAGATACGGTTTGCACGTATTCAATACGTTTACAACATCTGCCATATTGATTGTCAACATAAACATTTACCTCCCAAAGTTTTTTAAGTAGTTTCACTTTATCACAAACTTTAGGAGAACGGGTTCCTTTTGCACAACTTGCACAAACCGACGCACAACTGGTAAAACCGTTTTACATTTCGGTAAAGATTTTTCCACCAAAATCAAGTATAATCTTCTTACAGCCGCCAATCTGACCGGCGGCACGGATTTCCATATTTTTACCGGAGGTTAAGACATGATGAAAAACCGTATTCTGGTAATTGAGGACGACAGGGATATCTCCAACTTAATCTGCATGAACCTGGAGGTGGCGGGCTATGAGGCGCAGGCGGTCTATGACGGGGCAGAAGTCGAGCCGCTTCTTAATGACGGCGCGAAGTTCGACCTGGCGCTTCTGGATTTGATGCTGCCGGGGAAGGACGGATTCTCCCTGATTGCTCCTCTTACGTCCCACCAGATTCCTTCCATCTGCCTGACGGCAAAAGGCGACGTGATGAGCAAGGTGCAGGGGCTCAAGCTGGGGGCGGAAGACTATATGGTAAAGCCCTTTGAGGTGCTGGAGCTTCTGGTCCGGATTGAGAAAGTGTTGGAGCGCACCGGCAAACGGAAGGAAACGCTTACCTTCCATGATATGACCGTGGACTTGAAGCGCCATCGGGTCTGGGAGGGCGGACATGAGGTGCATCTGGGCCCCACGGAATTCCTCCTGCTGACCGTATTTATGCAGAACCGGAATGTGGTGCTGAACCGGGATAAGCTCTTGGATCTGGTCTGGGGGACGGACTTTTTTGGCGAAACCCGCACCGTGGATGTGCATGTGGCAAAGCTGCGGAAAAAGCTGGCGGCATGCGATGCCATCGTGACCGTGCCGAAGGGCGGGTATCTCTTTGAGGATGACGGGGAATAAAATGAACGGATTATGAGGATGACGGAATATGAGAATCAAGACAAAAATCACGCTCCTTGTGGCAGGCGTGCTGCTCGCCTCCTTCCTGGCCTGCGGTGCGTTTTCCGTGAACCGGTTCATGAACGCCAGCGTGGAGCATTTAGCGGAAAATGAATCCGAGAAACTGACGGTTTCCCAGTGGGCGCTTGAGCAGTCCGGCACCCGCGAAGAGCTGGAGCAGATGTCGGAACCGGCGCGGGACGCCTACTTAAAATACCAGTTCAAGCGCTGCTACCGGAGCGGATATACCCTGATAAAAGGCGATGAATGCATCAGCAATCTGACCGATTATGAGATTGTCAACCCGGCAGGGCTCACGGGCGGCTACTGCGTGCAGCGGGTCAACGACCGCTGGATGTTAATTATGGAGAAAAATCTGGATTACCCGGACGGTTTTCGGGTCCTGGCGGTCCGCGATATCACCTCCGCCTGGGAGGAAGCGTGGGCGCAGGTCGTAAGCTTTCTTGCCATGTTTGCCTGCATCTTCGCCGCCGCCATGGTGATATCCGCGTTTCTTATCCGACATATGTTAAGAATGCTGGAGCATTTGCAGCGCCAGGCGGACGCCATCAGCCGGGGGGATTTTTCCCTGAAAACCAAGGTGGACACCCACGATGAATTTGCCGATCTTTCCGAGAGCATCAACCGGATGTCGGACCGGATCGAAGAACAGATTGATGATTTGCAGCTTCTTCTGGGCGCCCTCGCCCACGAGACCAAGACCCCGGTGACCAGCATCATGGGCTACGCCGACTCCCTGCTGCATGTGCGGCTAAACGAAACCCAGAAGGAAACGGCGCTGGAGGCTATCTGCCGCTCCGCCCGGAGGCTGGACCAGATGTCCGGGAAGCTCATGCAGCTCATCGGTTCTTATGAGAACCAGGAAATGCAGATGGAACCTGTGCCCATCGGCGATGTGCTGCTAAATTGCTGCGCCCAGATTCAGGCGCTGCCTGCGGCGCGGGATATTCATCTGAGCCTGGAGTTTGAACCGCCTGGCGGCCAGGTGCAGCCGGGCTCGGATGCTCAGCCCGGCGGTCAGGTGCAGCCGGACCCGGATGCTCAGCCCGGCGGTTTTACCGTCACCGGCGACCGGCTTCTTCTGGAAAGCCTTTTTGAGAATCTTCTCACCAACGCGGTAAAATCCTTCGACCGCGGCGGTTCCATCCGCGTCGTCTGCGGCGCAGGTACTGTGCGGGTGCAGGATAACGGCTGCGGCATTCCCGCCGCCGACCTCCCCCATGTGCGCAAGGCATTCTACATGGCGGACAAGTCCCGGAGCCGCCGCCAGCAGGGTGCCGGCCTGGGATTGGCGCTGGTCCAGCGGATTGTGGAACTCCACCACGCCCGGCTGGAGATTGAGAGTACCGAAGGGGTGGGAACACAGGTGACCGTCACATTCCCGTAACCTTTTACAAAATGTTCACAAGACGGTGAAGATTCCCGGCGCGGTATCTGTTATGTTGGATACAGCCGCAGACAGCCACGCGCAGAGAGCCACGCGCAGCCCACACAGCGGCAACCACAAATCTGGAGGTAACCTACATGAAAAAAAGAAATATCCCCGGTTTATCCCTCGCCGCAGCCGCCCTTCTTGGCGTATGCGCGGCAGGCGTCTCCGGCTGTATCCGGCAGACAGACGTTCCCATCATTGCGGAGAAAGCGTCCCAGGGGGAAAGCGCCGGAGAGGGAGACAGCGCCGGCAATTCCGGTACGCAGAATGGCGCAGATGGAGGCGATAGTTCCGTCACGCAGAATGACGCAAACGGAACCACGGCAGAAAATCCAATTATCTTTCTGGCGAAACCGCCGGAACGCTATCAGACTTCCGTCCGGGAAGGAACCTTAGAGATTTCGGCGGACGCCCCGGTCATCCTTCCCGAAATCTCCCGCATTCCCATCCTGGAGGTGGAAAAGGAGCCTTACAAAAAAGAGGACTGCAATGCGGCCCTGGAGCTGCTCAAAGGGGAAACCGGAGTGACCGACTGGGAAGGAGGCGAATCCGCCCAAAGCTACACCTCCGAGGACGGAAACTATCAGTTCTCTTTCGGACAGGGCAGCGGTGCCAATTACACACCTATGATGTGGCTGACCAATCTTGTATACAGCGACGGCAGCAACGGGGAATGGGATGCCGCGGACGTATCTGATTTTGCCCTGACCGGCACAGCACGGGAAGCGCGGGAAGCAGAACTGAAGAAGAAAGCAGAAGATTTTCTGCAGCGTTTAAGCCTGTCTGATTTCCACTTAGAAAGTGCCCAGTGGCGGAGAATCAGCACCGCCAAAAACGGTGGCGCACTCACCGACGACTACGGGCTGCGGCTGACTTATGTGCGGAGCTTTGAGGGAATTCCTGTCATCAACCGGGAAGCGGGCTGGGCTTCGGACCTTATGGCTCCCAGCCAGTATGTGGAATTCTTATACCGGGAGGACGGCACCCTGCTGCGGATGAAGGATATCAACCGGGAACGGGTATCCGCCAATCTGGGCGCAGCAGACACCCTGCTCTCCTTTGGCGACGCCGCCCAAATCTTTGAGCAGTATTTAAAATACTATGAAACCGTTTATGATAAGGACATCCTTACCATCCCCAAGCAGGCGGACGGGTACTACACCTATATACCCACAGAAAGTCCTTCCGGGCAGAATGCGGTCCTCTCCATCGATGTCTCGAAGGTGCAGTTCGCTTACCAGCTGCTTTACGATGAAGAAGACAACGAGGCTCCGGAACCTCCCGCCAAAGGGCGTTTGGTGCCCGTCTGGGCATTTTATGGCACCCCGACCGTTACTTGCGCTTACTGGTCGGAGGACGGCGGCTCCGTCTCCGCCCGTCTGACGCCGCCCACCGCCGACGACGGACTGCTTCTGACCGTCAATGCAGTGGACGGAACGGTGTATGGGAAGGAATAGCAAAAAATCGATTCATGGCAGAAGGCCTGCCCCTTCTGCCATACTGACCGTTGATTCCGACGGGAATGTGACAGCCGGGTTGATAAGTGAACCAGGAGATACGGAAAGGAGGCGTCCTCTATGACGATTACTGCAACGGAACTTGAAAAAAATTTAGGGAAGTATCTGCTGCTTGCCGAAAAGGAAGACGTGTATATTACCCGCAACGGGAAGGTTGTTGCCAAACTGACGAACCCCTATCAGAACCGGGTGGACATGGCAAAATCCCTGTTTGGAATCCTTCCGGCAGACATCACTCTGGAACATGCGCGAGAAGAAAGGCTGAATAAAATATGAGAGCTATATTAAATACCCTCTTCCAGCTGTTTGACTTACTTGATACGGCCGGCATGGACTGCCGCCGTGCCATTTCTTCAGACGTTTCTAATTTTGAAGATGCTGTTATGGTGGAATCCGCAATCCGTTCCGGCGTTGACTGTATCGTTACCAGGGATTTAAAAGATTATGTGAAAATAGTCTTTACCCGGTAACCCCAAACCAGATCAGCAAAGCCAAACCAATCAGTCCAACTGTAATCCCAACCTGAATATATTGCTTTTCTCCATATTTGTCATATTTATAAAACAGCATGGCAGCTCCGCCGATAAATAATAATGACAGGCTTCCTTTCCATGCCGAGTTACCCTTTATTAAGCACATAACCGTCAAAATCTGTGTGGCGGCTATCATGAATTCCAACGCGTTACTTTTAGAATGCGTGTCTATCTCCTGATCTCGCTCGTCCTGAAAGGGACGCTGTATCTTTTTCATCACTGCAGCCCTCCTTTAATTACGCTTCTCATAATACAGGTAGGTAAAAATCTCCGTAAACATAGAAACCGCATACGCAAATGCAAGCCCAACACCTGCACTGATCAGCAAAATCTCTCCCGACATTTTCCCCATAACAAGGAATAGGAGCATCAGCCCAAAACAGATTGCCTGCGTCAGGCGGAAGGCTCTGCTCTTTGTCTTTAAGTCGATCAGCCGATTGCGTTCGTCCAATTCGTCCAGCTTATCTTCCCTTGACATATTCCTTGAAAAACTGCGCATGACAGAACCGCCTCCAATAAATAAAAGTGCCAGCGTTATAACCATACCGCTTACGTCAAATCCCGTCGAAAAGCAGGCCAGGAAGTTTAATACCCCCAAAACAATACAAATAAAACCTGAGCCAAATTTCTTCTTGTTATAAATTTTCATATTGCCTATCCTCCAATTCTTTATTCTCCTTCAAACAGCACAGCTCCTCAACAGTCACACCAAACACCTTTGCAAGCCGGTAAGCAAGCATAAGGGACGGACTATACTGCTCCTTCTCTATGGAAATAATGGTCCGTGAAGAAACATGGACTAAATCAGCCAGCTGCTGCTGCGTCATTTTAACCGCTGTCCGCAATTCCTTTACTTTTGTTTTCATAACCTTCCCCCATTAAAAAATATGAAGCACGCTTCACAAGAAGTTTGCTTCATATTAGCATGGGTATGAGCTTTTGTCAACAAAAACATGACGTCAGCTTCATGCCTTAAGTATCTCCGGGCGAAAGCCCCAGGCGGTCAAAATATTCTGGCGGAGCATCATTCTGAACCATGAGTCGACACATCAGCCTCTGCATCTCCCGTACCTTCGCCTCCATCATCTCAGAACCATCTGCCAGGTTACGTTCCTGCGCCCCATCCGAGACCAGATCAAACAGGTAGTCCTTTCCCTGCACCACATTCCCGCACCAGCCCCCCGTCCGGCATTTTAAGACAGGCAGGCCCTTCGTAAACGGCAAGGCCGTCTCCAGCGTGGCAGATTTCAATTCATCATCACTGAAAAACCCATGCATATGGGTAGGCATCAGCGTGTAATTGAACACAGGTTTTTCTGAATCTGCCCCTCTCATATAGATCCATCTTCCATCCGTACAGCAAGTATACAGCCCATGAACCCCAAACAGAGCTCCCTCCCGAACCGGGGTATTCCCGCCTATCACCTGTCCCCTCATATTCGCCGGTTTCGGGGTTCCAAAGAAATCCAGTACCGTGACCGGGATGTCGATAGTCTGGGTCAGCTTCCTGCTCCGACCGGTTTCCCTATCCTTCGGATTCCAGATGTAGAGCGGGGTATTGCACACCTGCCGGTATCCCGGCATCTGCACCTTCCCCACCAGTCCGTGTTCGCCGAGCAGATAGCCATGGTCGGTACAGAGGATAAACAGCGTATCCTCCCAGAGCCCGTACTCATCCATCGTATCCAGGAGTTTCCCCAGGTTAGCATCACACATGCTGACTAAGGCGGCATAATTCTTCTTTGCCATCCAGCCCTGCTTAGATGAGCAGTCCCAGTCCGGCCAATCCACCCCATAGTCCTTCAAATCCGGGTAGAGGTCTTTATACTTGTCCGGCACGAAAAATGGCTCATGGGGGTCAAATGTCTCTATGGTCAGAAACCAGTTATCCTCAGCATGGTTATGCCGGATAAATTCTATCCCCCTGCGAAAAGTGACCGACTGGGGCATATCCTTCTCCTCCCGAAACAGCTTCCGGTTATAATAATCCTGCACCGCATACTGATATGGCAGCCTGCCCGGGATCCCCTCCCGACTTCCCTTCACATCTCCTTTGAACGGATCCCCCTCCTGCCCCCTCGAGACCTCCCAGGAATTGTACCGCTCATGATAGGTGCATCCGCCTTCCTCAAAATAGTGGATATGATCCGTCGTGATATGCGTGTAGATATGGTTCTTTTTCAGTATCTCCGGCATCGAGTCGTCAAACGGCTCCAGCGGACCCCAGGACCGATGAAGGAAATTATAACGACCGGTATGCAGCTCCCGCCTGGCTGGGATACAGGGAAGGCTTCCCACAAAATTGTTGTCATAGACCATGGATCTCTTTTCTAGCCGCGTAAAATTAGGCGCGTGAACCCAGTCGCAGCCATAGGTCGGCAAAAAATGGCGGTTTAGGCTGTCAAACATTACCATTACTGCTTTCAACCCCATCCCTCCTCCCTATCCTATTCATTGGAAAACCGGTAGACCGTGACAGCCGAGAATGGGGCATTCGGACCTACCAGCCGCGCGTGGGACGGGTTGAACGAAGTCGCATCCTTAACATAAAAAGGCTCAAAGGCAAAACCACTTCTCGCCCCATACACCGCCCCCTGTTTCCCATGCACGTCCGACAAATTCCCGCCGTCATACACAATCGCTCCCGGGCAGTCCGTGTCAATCTCCAACACCCGTCCGCTATCCATATCCCGCATCCACATCACCTTGCGAAGACCGCTCCCTTCCAGGATATGGAAATGGTTGATGCCGCCGGCCAGCCAATCGCCTCCGCCAGCCAAGATCTCCCCAATCGTCCTCGGCCTACCAAAGTCCAGCCCGGTTCCCTTGACCAAAACAGGGCTTCCATCCACGACCGCCTTCTCATTCCGAATCCAAAGCACCTGGTTGTCAACCCGCCCGCTTTCATGCCCGGCAAGGTTAAAATAGGTGTGGTTGGTCGGATTAAAAGGTGTATCCTCATCCGCTGTCGCTGCATAGCGGATCTTCAGGCAGCCGCTCTTTGTCAGCGTATAGACCACTGTTGCCCGAAGATTTCCTGGATAGCCGTCATCCCCGTCCGGGCTGTCATAGACTAGGGTTATCTGGCTTCCCTCCTTTGTCTCACAAACCGTAAAGTCCCAGACAGACCTCGCAAAACCCTTCCTGCCGCCATGCACATGCCGCCCCAGAGCGTTGGACGGAGGCAGCATGACCACCTTGCCTGCATATTCCAGCCTGCGCTCCGGCACCGGGCCGGCAAGCCTGCCTATGACCGCCCCAAAATTCGGCTGGTTCACCAGATATTCTTCCAGGCTATCAAAGCCCAGCACGATATCCTTCAAATCCCCCTTGCGGTCCGGCATCACAACCGAACGCAGGACACCGCCGAGATTTAAGACCTCCACGGACAGCCCGTTTCCGCTTTCCATAACAATCCGGTGGATTTCCTTTCCGTCCGGCATCTTCCCAAACTCTTTTATCTCTATGGACATTCTTCTTAGCTCCTTATTCTTACCACCATTTGATTAAATCCGTAATCTCGTTCCTGATCTTTACGAACTCCGGCTGCGTGATGTCTCTTGGACGCGGCAACTTATTGTCAATCTCTGCCTTGATATGCGTCGGCTTGTTCGTAAGGACCAGGATTTTCTCTCCCAGATATACCGCCTCTTCGATGTTGTGGGTGATAAATATCACGGTTGTCCCCGTCTTCTGCCATAGCTGGATCAGTTCATCCTCCAGCTTGAACCGCAGCCCGATATCCAGCTGCCCGTAAGGCTCATCCATCAAAAGAAGCTCCGGCTCCGTGGCAAACGCCCGCGCGATCACTACCCGCTGCAGCATACTGGCCGATAATTGTTTCGGATAATACTTCCGGTAAGGCGTAAGCCCCACCATATCCAGCACATAATCCACCCGTCGGGCAGTCTCCTCCTTGCCCAGCCGCCTGATGTTTAAGCCAAAAGCCACGTTCTCCTCCACATTCAACCAGTGCATGGTCGAATATTCCTGAAAAACGTACGCCAGCCTGTTCCTACCCAAGTCCACGGGGCTGCCATCTATCAAGATGGAACCGGAGGTTGGTTCGTATAAGGTGGTAATCGTGTTTAAAAACGTGGTCTTTCCACACCCGGTCGGTCCAACCACACACAAAAAGTCACCCTTTTTCACATGAAAGCTGATATCGTCCAGTACCAGCAGATCTCCAAATTTTTTTACAAGGTTTCGCACCTCAATGCCAACAGACCTATCCTCCATACATATCCCTTCCTTGTTTTGCCTATTCCCCGTCGAAGCTGATGCCCATAATCTCCTGCCGCAGCCGCAAGAACTCCGGATCCACATAATCTCGCGGCCGGTTTAGTGAAATCTTATACTCCGCTTTCACCCTGGCCGGTTTTTCAGAAAGGACGATGATTCGGTCAGCCAGATATACAGCCTCCTCAATATTGTTCGTCACAAATATAACCGTGCGCTTCTCCAGCTCCCAGATCCGGATAATCTCCTCCTGCATCAGATACCTGGTCTGGGCATCCAAGTGGCCAAACGGCTCATCCATCAAAAGCACCTCCGGCTCGATACAGTATGCCCTGGCAATCCCCACACGCTGCTTCATCCCGCCGGAGAGCTGGTTGGGATAGGAATCCTCAAATCCATCCAGCCCCACTAACCGGATGTAATGCCTCGCCTTTTCCTGCCTTGTTTTCTTATCCACGCCCTGATGTTTCAAACCAAACTCCACATTTCCCATGACGGTAAGCCAAGGAAACAAGTTGATGGTCTGGTAGACAACACCACGATCCGGGCCTGGTCCTTTCATCTTTTTTTGCCCCAGCATCATCTCCCCGCCTGACGCCTCATCTAAGCCAGCCAGGCAGTTGATGACCGTGCTCTTACCGCACTGCCCCGGTCCAAACAACACCAAGAACTCGTTCTGCTTCACATCCAAATCCAGCCGGGCAACTGCCTCCACCATCCCCTCCGGAGTGTGAAATTTCTTGCTTAAGTTTCTGCACGATATCACGGTCTCTTCCCGGTTTAACTGTTCCATCTGCATACTCTCGCCTCCACCTCCCTCATGATATTGGCAAAGACAAAACCCATCAATCCTACTGCCAAGATTCCGGTAAAGATCCTGACCGTATCGTTGATTTCCCTGCCGCTGTTTATCAGCCATCCAAGCCCCTCCGAGGACCGCACCATCTCCGCGGCTACCACGGTCGCCCAGGAAGTCGTCACCGCAATCTGAAGGCCCGCAAAAATATAGGGGACCGAAGAAGGCAGCACCACCGAGAAGAAGATGTCTTTCTCCTTCGTCCCCAGCATCCTGGCCGCTCCGATTAACTGAGGATCCACGGAAACCGCTCCCCGGTACGCATTCAGGGTCACATTGAAAAAGGCCGCCAAAAATATCAGGAAATATTTCGTCGTTTCCCCCAGCCCGAACCACAGGATTGCCAATGGGATCCAGGCAATCGCGGGAATCGGCCGCACCATCTCAATCAGGGGCTTGAACACTGCGGCAACGGTCCGGCTCCACCCCATGCCGAGTCCTATCAGGATTCCAGTCATGGACGCGATTAAAAAGCCAACAAAGACCCTGGAGAGGCTCCACAGCGTATGCCCGATGATGGTGTATTTCCCAATCGGATGGACGAAGCTTCCCAAAAATGCCCTGATGACCTCAACCGGCCCCGGCATGATCCTCCCCAGATCCGTCCCTTTCGTCGCAAGATACCAGAGCAGGAACAGGGAAAAAATCGATATCGCGCCGCAGGTGATGCGCACTGATTTTTTGTATTGAGTCATCTTATCCCTCCATTTCTACTCCTTAATCAACCGTTTTTCCAGCATCGATAAGATGAAGGACAGCAAAGCCCCCACCGCCCCGATGGCAATCATGCCGGCGATGATAACGTCCGGCCGGTACAAACCCCTGCACTGCTGGATCATAAATCCCAGCCCCCTGGTTGAGGCCAGAAGCTCCGCGACCACGAGACCGCTCCAGGACACCCCCAGGGCAATCCTCATGCCTGTAAATATCATCGGCAGCGCCGTGGGAATCGCAATCTTCCAAAGCATCTGGAAATTGCTTGCGCCAAACGTCCTCCCCACCCACAGATGCACGTTCTTTGTCTGCTTAATCCCCCAGAAGGAATTGACGACACAGGAGATGAACGCGGCCGTAAACACCACCATCGCCTTGGAGAGCAGTCCGATTCCAAAGAACATAATCATGAGCGGAATCCAGGCAATCCCGGGAATCGGACGGATCAGATCAAACAGCGGCTGGGCAAACAGGGAAAACTTCGGATACCATGCCATCAGGATTCCAAGCGGAACCCCGATGACAACGCCCAGAGCATATCCCGACAGCGCAACCTTCAAGCTGGACGCCAGATGCTGGGGGATGGTGGCGCCATCCGGCGCCGGGTCATACATTTTCATAATCAACGTTTTTAATACTTCTAACGGGCTGGACAGCGCAGTCGAAGGGACGATATGCAGCACGTCCGTGCACAGCTCCCACACCCCTATGAACACCACCAGGGTACATACCGATATCAGCGGATACTTATAACTCCTTACTGTTTTCATAGCTTTCCCCTTCCCTGACGGTTAGCCTTCTGCCTTCTTGATCGTGATTCCCAGGATCTTCCCCAGATAGTCCGGATTCATGTTCTTGATCACATTCGGAATCTGTTCCGTCTTTACCTTCCCGTCCCTGGTATAAAACTGCGCCATATCAAGCAGCCCTTTCCCAAACACATAGTCCGGGGCCTTTATCATATCCGTCGTCATGAATTTCTTCGCCGAGATCTCTTGCCGGAGCAATTCGTCGTTGTAGCTGATGCCGTTATTATTGTAATAAGACATGGATACGTCATAGCGGGTATCCTCATCCTTCGCCAGATAATCCGCCGCCCGGTAATAAATCTCCAGGAATTTTTCAATATCCGCCGCCCGTTCCTTGCTGATATCCTTGCGAGCCACGATCCCGTCCACCAGGTTGCTGTCCGTGGCGTCCTCATGGGTCGCAATACAGACCGCCCCCGCGTCCATCGCCTGGAATGTGAATGGAGGGCCTGCCGCCAACGCGTCGCCCTGCCCGCTGATTAACGCCTGCAGTCCTGGTCCATAATCCATCTGGACAATGCTGACGTCCGACGGCTTTAAGTCAAATTTTTCCAGATACTTAATCAGGTTGTACTCCGCGGATGTGCCCAAAGGCACGAGGAACTTCTTCCCCTTGATCGTCTCCTTACTGCCAAGGATATCCGGATAACCGGGGACATTGCCCTTTTCCTTTATAATGTCGCAGTCCGCCCTGGCATAGATTCCGCAGCCCCCGGCGATACAGCCTTCCCCAATCCATTCCACCACATCATTCGACATCGCAAATACGGCGGCAGTGCCAATAACCGAGACGTCCAGCTCCTTTGCCGCCATCGCCTCGTTGATGGTAGCTCCTGTCTGGAACATCACAATCTCCATATCCAGCCCTGCATCCTGAAACCATCCTTGGTCATAGGCATACTGCAGCGGAACCCCAACCGCGACCGGCATGCTTCCCACCTTCAGCGCCTCCTTTTTCTTGGGGGCGCACCCGCCTGCAGACAATACCATAGCAAATGCCAAAACCACACACCATACCCGTTTCATCTTTTCTCCTCCTTTGCAAAATCATGAGCCATTTTTCAGATATTCCTTCATAACCTCCGTGCAGACCGTGATATCCTTCCCTTTCCCCCCATCCTTCAAAGCAGTGCGTAAAAGCGTGATGGCTCCGTCCAGCGTAAAGGACGGGGCATTGTAATGGTCAAATAGCTTCTTCGCATACAACAGGTCCTTCAGTGCCAGGTCTGCGGCAAAAGCAACTTCCCTGTTCCCGCTTATGATCTTCGGCCCGTGGAATTTCATGGCGCCGCAACCCATGCCAGTATTTTCCAGCACAAAATCATACAGCTTCTGCGGCTCCATCTCCATCCGCTCCGCCAGCGCAAAGATCTGGGTATAGATGGTGATATACTGGATCCCGATATAGTTGGCTGCAAGCTTGGTCAGGTCCCCCATGCCCGGGCCTCCCATGTAGACGCAGTTCCTGCAAAAAGCAGAAAGGAACGGCTCCACCTGCTCAAACACTTCCATATCCCCACCAAACGCGGTGTTAATCTCTCCCCGCGCTGCCGAAGCCGGGTCGCCGGTCACCGGGGAATCTGCGTAAGCACCTCCTCTTTCCCGGAAGAACTCATAAAACTTCTTCGCATAAAAGGGGTCACCTGTTGACATGTCCACGCAGGTTTTACCCTTTAAGCTTTCCGCATCAAAACTGCCAATTACCTGTTCCACGACAAGGGAGGAGGGCAATGACAAAAATACAATCTCACTCTTGTCCATGACCTCTGCCGCCATCGCACAGACATCCGCCCCGGAAGCAAATTCCCCTATGGCCGCTTCGCTCTGGTCGTAGATATGGAGATGATAGCCTTTTTTCATTAAATTCCCGCACATTCCTCTCCCCATTTTTCCAAGACCGATAAAACCCAACTGTTTCATGACAAATTTCCCCTTTCATTTTTCTATTTATGGTATAATTATAACATCGTGGTTGTGCACTTTCAATATATTTGTTATGTTTAAACCTTATTCTATTATCTGTTTTTCATGGAAAAACGAGGGGTTTTCTTTCGCTAAAGTTCTTGACATTTTATTTAATTTTCTATTTATGTAAAAATAAAAAATATTCTTCTTTTCTATTTTGGGAAATTATGGTAAGATTATTTCAAGAACCATCTAGATACCGGACGAAATGTAATAGCTACAGAAACGGAGGTATTTTATGAACCTGCATCAATGGCCCAAAAACGTCAGGGAACAGGAAGTATTAAAAAGCATTTACTGCCACAAGGAGATTTCCAGGCCTGAGCTCAAACAGGAATTGGGGATCAAAGGCGCAACCCTGTATAAAATCATCGACCAACTCGTCGCGCAGAATATCGTAAAGATAAGCGGCCTGACCCAGAACCATGCCTCCGGCCGCCGCCCCGAAGTCCTGAAGCTGGAATGCAATGATAATTATATCTTTTCCTTCGCTTTAAAACGAACAGAATACCACCTGGCAATCTTAAGCCTTGCCCACGAGACCCTGATTCGACGCAGCTTCCAGATTGAAAAGAACCTGACGCCAGACTCCCTTGTCTCTCATGTCTACGACACATTTCTTATCATGTGCAGGGAAACAGGCATCTCCCTGTCAAATGTCGCAGCCCTTGGCATGGCCCTTGTCGGTCCTCTTGATGTCAGTCAGGAACTAGTGCTGGGGCCCACACATTTCGCAGCTGCCAACTGGAAGAATGTTCCCCTTGTAGCCATGTTCCGAAACGCCTTCCAGACGCCTGTGGTCTTCGATACCCTTGCCAGGGCCTGCCTGAGGGGTAGCTATATCCCCAGGCTTTACAAGCATTATAAAAATATGGCCTATTTTACAATTGGTGCCGGCATCGGTTCCGGCTTTCTCCTTCAGGAAAATATTGTAGAAAACAAAGACAGCATTTTTGACGGTCTTGCACATATGACCATGGAAATTGGTGGCAGGAAATGCATTTGCGGCGAATACGGGTGTCTGGAAGCTTACGCTACGACTCTGGAAATCCCCAAGATACTGGAACGGGAGATGGCCGTCGGACACAACTCTTCCCTGCAAGGAAGGGACGACATCACCTTCGACCTGATTGCAGCAGAAGCAGACGCCGGAGACCAGCTTTGCAGAAATGTGCTGATGGAGTCGGGCATCATACTGGCCAAAGCAATCCTCAACCTGCTGCGGCTCTTTCACCTGGAGGCAATCATATTGGGAGGGGAGATTATCGAAAAATCCGATTTTTTCTATCAGACTGTGTGCAGACAGATCTATGCCAAGGTCAGCAGCCTGATGATCTTCAAACAGGACGATGAAAACGAAATCATGCTGAAGGGGATTGCAATAAAAGCAGTGCTTCCCTTCTTTTCCGATGCGCCTCTCAATAAATAACAGATCCGACCGCATAAGGATATCCCACGAGCTTATGCCTTCTTCGTTCCAGTTCCTTGTCCAGTTCATTCAGCATGGCATTCCTACACAGCGAACTCAATGGTCCTTGAGGAACGCCTTCTGTGGTGGCAGGAAAGCTGCCATCTCCCATAATTCCGGAGTTTAAGTATTTGCGTATCAGCGATATGCCCCGCCGTCTTTAAGAGCATTGTGCTTTCCTACCGCGTTGGGGAAGGAGATTTTTTTATCATCAGCAAAGGCCGGATGTTCCAGAGGAAAGCGACCTCCGGGCGCTGGGAATATTATGAATACCCAATGGCGTCACCGCCGACCGTTGTGACGCCCAATTTTGTCTACAACCTGATCGTATGGGCTGTAGACGGTGACAATGCGATCCGCCTGGATTGCCCTGTAACAAAAGAGACGGATAGTTAAATCAGCTTATAACTGCAATGCCCAATATGATGAGGATTGCCCCTGCCATCTCGTTCACGGACAGCGTTTCACCCCAAAAGATAAATCCGATTATCAGGGCTACTACCGGGGAGATAAAACGATAGGCTGTTACTTGGGCGACACTCCACTGGCTCATCAGATAAGTGGTTATTCTCGTTGCAAGCAAGGAACCGGCAAAGGCCAAATATAGCAGTGAAAATAAAGCTGCTCCATGGAAAACCCTGGTTCCATGTTCAAGAAGAAGGCTGACGGTACATAGACATATTCCCCCCACCAGCAAAGCAACTGTGTTAAACGTATACCTCAACCGGAATATGTGGTTAATCCAGGTGATATTATGGTTAAATTTACTGCTCCCGCGGATCGGGTAATTTATTCCGGCAAGAGGGTGACAGAGAGGGTGACAGAGAAAGAGTCAGAGGTTTTAAATTTGATTATTGAAGATCCCAGTTACACAACTAAAGAATTGGCTGAGAAACTGTCCTTGAGTCGAAAAACAATCTCTGATCGGATTAAATCTCTGAAAAACAAAGGCATTATTCGGCGAATTGGTTCTGATACAAAAGGCCATTGGGAAATCATAGAGGACGAAAAATAAATGAATGGACAAAACAGAGCCGATATCAAAGTCGGCGCAAAAGTGAAAATTGTACTGAAGGCCGACCAACGCACCGGAAAGCTGACCGAGGGCGTAGTGGCAAGGCTGCTGACCAAGAGCAGCTTTCATCCCCACGGCATCAAGGTACAGCTTGAGGACGGGCAGGTTGGACGAGTGCAAAAGGTATTATAGCTACTATCATTATTATGGAATAACTGACAATTCAGCAAGCCTGAACTCATTTTATAACATATTAGAGGGTCGTTTGATAAAGTCCATATTACTATGAAAAAGAGTTGAAAAATTCTACAACAATATTCCACGTTTCCGGGAATTTATCAAGAATAGCCTTTCTAATTACATCCGGTGCAAGCTGTTCACGCAGGCTGAATATATATTGCCCCCTGGCATGTTCACCAATCGCAATCGGAGCACTTGCATAGCCGCCTGCTGCGATTTT
>OKDE01000053.1_pt1 | contig 62371 bp, 56 predicted proteins | sample 1613501 | NCBI WGS metagenome assembly OKDE01 (sample SAMN04436860, study PRJEB24849) | human gut metagenome | biome: human gut; feature: NICU; material: stool | host: Homo sapiens | place: USA: Saint Louis, MO | collected 2011-09-07
CCCGCCTATCGACCGCCACAAACCGGCGGATGAGGTGAAAGACGTCTACATCAAACTGGAGAAAGAGACCGACGCCGGGATCGTTGTCAGTGGGGCGAAAGTGGTGGCAACCAACTCGGCGCTGACCCACTACAACATGATCGGCTTCGGCTCCGCGCAGGTGATGGGCGAAAACCCGGACTTTGCGCTGATGTTCGTCGCACCGATGGATGCCGAAGGCGTCAAGCTCATCTCCCGTGCCTCTTACGAGATGGTGGCTGGCGCAACCGGCTCCCCGTATGACTACCCGCTCTCCAGCCGCTTTGATGAGAACGACGCGATCCTGGTGATGGATCATGTGCTGATCCCGTGGGAAAACGTGCTGATCTACCGCGATTTCGACCGCTGTCGTCGCTGGACGATGGAAGGTGGCTTTGCGCGGATGTATCCGCTACAGGCATGCGTGCGCCTGGCAGTGAAGCTCGACTTCATCACCGCCCTGTTGAAAAAATCGCTGGAGTGTACCGGCACCCTTGAATTCCGCGGCGTACAGGCGGATCTCGGCGAGGTGGTGGCCTGGCGCAATATGTTCTGGGCGCTGAGCGACTCAATGTGCTCTGAAGCCACGCCGTGGGTCAATGGCGCGTATCTGCCGGACCACGCGGCGCTACAGACCTACCGCGTGATGGCCCCGATGGCCTACGCGAAGATTAAGAATATTATCGAACGTAACGTCACCAGCGGGTTGATCTATCTGCCGTCCAGCGCGCGGGACCTGAATAACCCACAGATTGACCAGTATCTGGCGAAATACGTGCGCGGCTCCAACGGCATGGATCACGTCGAACGCATCAAGATTTTGAAACTGATGTGGGATGCCATTGGCAGCGAGTTTGGCGGCCGTCACGAGCTGTATGAGATCAACTACTCCGGTAGCCAGGATGAAATTCGCCTGCAGTGTCTGCGCCAGGCGCTGAGCTCCGGCAACATGGACAAAATGATGGCGATGGTCGACCGCTGTATGTCCGAATACGACCAACACGGCTGGACGGTGCCGCACCTGCACAACAACAGCGATATCAACATGCTGGATAAGCTGCTGAAATAGCGCAGCGGGAGGTTTCAATGCAATCAGAAGAACGCCTGCGTTTTCGCGACGCGATGGCCAGCCTGTCGGCCGCAGTCAATGTCGTCACCACCGAGGGGGAAGCGGGCCGCTGCGGCATTACCGCCACCGCAGTCTGTTCGGTTACGGACACCCCGCCGTCGGTCATGGTGTGCATCAACGCCAACAGCGCCATGAACCCGGTATTCCAGGGCAACGGCAGACTGTGCATAAACGTGCTGAACCACGAGCAGGAGATCATGGCTCGCCACTTCGCCGGGATGACCGGTATGACAATGGAGGAGCGCTTTGCCCTCTCCTGCTGGCAGAAAGGCCCGCTGGCGCAGCCGATGCTGAAAGGTGCGCTGGCCAGCCTTGAAGGCGAGATAAGCCAGGTGCAAACCATCGGCACGCATCTGGTGTATCTTGTTGAAATTAAAAATATCATTTTGAGTGATGCAGGACACGGCCTGATCTACTTCAAACGCCGTTTCCACCCGGTCATGATGGAGGTGGAAGCCACCGCGTAATTCTCCCGCGCGCTGGCCTTTTTTTCGGCCAGCGCCACTTTCTGCAAAAACTCCTAAGGTTTCCGCTAAATCACGCCGTTATACAACCATAAGATAAATTTTCTGTGCCTGAATACTGACATCTCTGGTCAGTGCTTCCCGCTTCATTCAGCGCATACCTAATATACAGGATGACCTTATGGCTAAAACGACGCGGAGCCGCTCGGCTGAACGTCTGGTCGATATTCTGGTTGAGCTACATTTAAACGGTGTGGTAAACCGCAGTGCGCTAATGACCAAATTTAAAATTACCGAGCGTACCGTCTACCGGGATTTAAATGCGCTCTCTCCTATCGTTGAACATACCGGTAACGGGCTATATCGGCTGATCCATTCCGCACAATCTCCCGGCGGACAAGGGTTACATCTCACACTGGCTAACTTCCTGAATGCAGATAACTTTTTCCCTGAAAGAAATACGGAATTCTGGCAAAAGCTGGAAACACGCGTTGACGAAAATCATATTCTTATCCTTGGTAACGACGCAGAGCACACGGTACAACGTGATATCAGCCGTCATTTAGCGAAAATTGAGAAATCTATTAAGAACCATAATGTTTGCCAGATCGTTTATAAGGGTAAAACCCGCCTGATTAATCCCTATAAACTCATTAACAAAAAAAATATATGGTATTTACAAGCTACCGAAAATAGTCGGCTTAAATCCTTTTCATTGAGTCAGATTCGCTGGTTTGATATTCAGAAAACCCTTTTTACCCCTGAAGAGAATGTCCGCGCGCTCCTGGAAAAAAGCCTCGATCCGTGGGTGTCTGAAGATACTTTCACCGTGAAAATATTCATTAAAGATAATATTTCACATTACTTCCTGCGCCGGGATCTTCTGCCGGAACAAGAGCTGCTGGAAGAACAACGCGGCGGTATCACGCTGCGCTGCCGGGCGGCACACGAGAACCAGATCCTGCCGCTGCTGTTCTACTGGCTGCCGAATATTCAAATCCTGGAGCCGAACTGGCTGAAGGAGAAACTGGTTAAAACGCTGGAAAACTATCTGGCGATGGCGCGCAGCCCGGATAACCACGTGATCTCAATCACATAATTTCCTCCAGCGGCGGCGAGCCTTAACCACTCGCCGCTTCCTTTGACCGCTCACCCGTCACTTTCAACCACTCATTCATTTACCCACCTTTACACGCGCGAGGATCTGGCACGATCGCTCCAGCATTACTCAATACCTCCTCACAACGAACCTTGACCCTTTTTTCTTTACATAAAAAACCAGGTCTTACTATGGATACTAAAAAACTACTTAAGCACGTGCCCTGGGCCTTACTCGGGATCCTCGGTGCTTTCTGTCTGGCGGTTGTCGCATTACGCCGGGGCGAACACGTCAGCGCCCTGTGGATCGTCGTCGCGTCCGTTTCCGTCTATCTTGTGGCTTATCGCTACTACAGCTTATACATCGCGCAGAAGGTCATGAAGCTCGACCCAACGCGCGCCACGCCGGCGGTCATTAACAATGACGGCCTGAACTACGTGCCAACCAACCGCTACGTGCTGTTTGGTCACCACTTTGCCGCCATTGCAGGCGCTGGCCCGCTGGTCGGCCCGGTACTGGCCGCGCAGATGGGCTACCTACCGGGTACCCTCTGGCTGCTGGCGGGCGTGGTGCTCGCGGGCGCGGTGCAGGACTTTATGGTGCTGTTTATCTCCTCACGCCGTAACGGTTCGTCGCTGGGTGAGATGATCAAAGAAGAGATGGGTCGCGTGCCGGGCACCATTGCCCTGTTCGGTTGTTTCCTGATTATGATCATTATCCTCGCGGTGCTGGCGCTGATCGTCGTGAAAGCGCTGGCCGAAAGTCCGTGGGGCGTGTTTACCGTCTGCTCTACCGTACCGATCGCGCTGTTCATGGGCATTTACATGCGCTTCCTGCGCCCGGGGCGCGTGGGCGAAGTCTCCGTGATTGGTATCGTGCTGCTGGTTGCCTCTATCTACTTTGGCGGCGTCATTGCGCATGACCCGTACTGGGGCCCGGCGCTGACCTTTAAGGACACCACCATCACCTTCGCGCTGATTGGTTACGCGTTTGTATCCGCCCTGCTCCCGGTATGGCTGATTCTGGCACCACGTGATTACCTCGCGACCTTCCTGAAAATCGGGGTTATCGTCGGGCTGGCTATCGGGATTGTGATCATCAACCCTGAGCTGAAAATGCCGGCGGTGACTCAGTACATTGACGGCACCGGCCCACTGTGGAAAGGCGCGCTGTTCCCGTTCCTGTTTATCACCATCGCCTGTGGTGCCGTGTCTGGCTTCCACGCGCTGATCTCCTCCGGCACCACGCCGAAGCTGATGGCCAACGAAACCGACGCGCGCTTTATCGGTTACGGCGCGATGCTGATGGAATCCTTCGTGGCGATCATGGCGCTGGTTGCGGCGTCTATCATCGAACCGGGCCTGTACTTCGCAATGAACACCCCGCCTGCGGGTCTGGGCATCACCATGCCAAACCTGCATGAGATGGGCGGCGAAAATACCGCGCTGATCATGGCCCAGCTGAAGGATGCCAGCGCCCACGCGGCAGCGACCGTCAGCTCCTGGGGCTTCGTGATCTCCCCTGAGCAGATCATGCAGACCGCGAAAGACATCGGCGAACCGTCCGTGCTGAACCGCGCAGGTGGCGCACCGACGCTGGCTGTCGGTATCGCACATGTGTTCCATAAAGTGCTGCCGTGGGCAGACATGGGCTTCTGGTACCACTTCGGTATTCTGTTTGAAGCGCTGTTTATCCTCACCGCGCTGGATGCCGGTACCCGTGCGGGCCGCTTCATGCTGCAGGACCTGCTGGGTAACTTCGTGCCGTTCCTGAAGAAAACCGACTCTCTGGTGGCGGGTGTGCTCGGCACTGCGGGTTGCGTAGGCCTGTGGGGTTACCTGCTGTATCAGGGCGTGGTTGATCCACTCGGCGGCGTGAAGAGCCTGTGGCCGCTGTTCGGTATCTCTAACCAGATGCTGGCCGCTGTGGCTCTGGTACTTGGCACCGTCGTACTGGTGAAAATGAAACGCACCAAATACATCTGGGTGACCGTCATTCCTGCACTGTGGCTGCTGCTCTGCACCACCTGGGCGCTGGGCCTGAAGCTGTTCAGCACCAACCCGCAGCTGGAAGGCTTCTTCTTCATGGCGAACCAGTACAAAGAGAAGATTGCCGCAGGCGGCGCAGATCTGACCGCGCAGCAGATTGCCAACATGAACCATATCGTGGTGAACAACTACACCAACGCAGGTCTGAGCATTCTGTTCCTGGTGGTGGTGTACAGCATCATTTTCTACGGTATCAAAACCTGGCTGAAAGTGCGTAACGCCGAAGGCCGTACGGATAAAGAAACGCCGTACGTGCCGGTGCCGGAAGGCGGCGTGAAGACCTCTTCACACCATTAAAAAAATGGCGGGTGGCGCTACGCTGACCCGCCCTACAACGGTACTGTAGGCCCGGTAAGCGTAGCGCCACCGGGCTTTGTCTTATCAGGATGCATTATGTTTGGTAACTTAGGCGAAGCGAAAAAATACCTCGGTCAGGCGGCAAAAATGCTGATTGGTATTCCGGACTATGACAACTACGTTGAACATATGAAGACCAACCATCCGGATAAACCGTACATGACCTACACTGAATTCTTCCGCGAGCGTCAGGAAGCACGCTACGGTGGAAGTGGAGAAGGCGGCGTCCGCTGCTGCTAAAGGAGAGAACATGACCTCGATTGCCGTCACCCTGCTGACCGGTTTCCTCGGCGCCGGTAAAACCACCCTGCTGCGCCACATCCTGAACGAGCAGCACGGCTTCAGGATCGCCGTCATCGAAAACGAATTCGGCGAAGTCTCCGTGGACGATCAATTAATAGGCGATCACGCCACGCAGATCAAAACCCTGACCAACGGCTGCATCTGCTGTACCCGCTCAAACGAGCTGGAAGACGCCCTGCTGGATCTGCTCGACAGCCGCGATCGCGGTGAAATCGACTTCGACCGCCTGGTGATTGAATGCACCGGCATGGCCGACCCCGGCCCGATTATTCAGACCTTTTTCTCCCATGACATTCTTTGCCAGCGCTACCTGCTGGACGGCGTCATCGCCCTGGTCGATGCGGTTCACGCCAACGATCAGATGAACCAGTTCACCATCGCCCAGTCTCAGGTGGGCTACGCTGACCGCATCCTGCTGACCAAAACCGACGTGGCGGGTGACAGCGAGAAACTGCGTGAACGTCTGACCCGCATTAACTCCCGCGCGCCGATTTACACCGTGACGCACGGCGATATCGACCTCTCACAGCTGTTTAACACCAACGGCTTTATGCTGGAAGAGAACGTCACCACGAAACCGCGTTTCCACTTTATGGGAGACAAGCAAAACGACGTGACGTCGATTGTGGTGGAGCTGGATTACCCGGTGGATATCAGCAAGGTCTCCCGCGTGATGGAGAACCTGCTGCTGTCATTTGCCGACAAACTGCTGCGCTACAAAGGGATGCTGTGGATCGACGGCGAACCGAACCGCCTGCTGTTCCAGGGCGTGCAGCGCTTATACAGCGCCGACTGGGATCGCCCGTGGGGCGATGAAGCGCCGCGTAGCGTAATGGTATTTATTGGCATACAGCTGCCGGAGGAAGAGATTCGCGCGGCGTTTGCAGATCTGAAAAAATAACCGCCCTGCTTCCCCTCTCCCCCGTGGGGAGAGGGGAAGGTTGAGGGGTGCCTAAACTTATTTCAACGCCTCCGGCAGCGTCACAATCCACAGCTCACTATCCGACTCAGGCTTCTTCAGCGGCTTCACGCTAAGCGTGGTTTCAACCGGTTTATCATCCAGCGTCAGCTTGCCTTCCGCGTTCACCCGATAATCCTTGAGCTTCTTGCCCTCGACCGGATTTTGCATCGCCACCTTCACGCCAAAGTCATTATCGTTCGCCACGGCAAGCCGTTTGCTGTCGATCAGCGCCAGCCCTTCAGCTTTCTCCTGCTGCCAGCCCAGCGCGCGCAAATCAACGACCTGCGTTTTTGCCGCAAGGGTAATGCCGCGCTGCTTCAGGGTTTTCTCATCATCAAACTCCGGGTACTCGCCCGGCTTGTCAAAGGCGCTCAGGTCGCTCGCCTTGCTGAGGTCCACCTTGTAGATAAGGTTACGCATCCCGTCATTTTTATCGCTGCCCTGCTCAATCAGCAGGATATGCTGGTCATCAAGCGCCACGATGTCGCCGATTTTGGCATCACTGTTTTTGCTGTAGGCCGCGCTGTCGATAGGGTAGCCGTACATCGCTGTTTTGCCGGTCGCCGGGTCGAAGCTCACGAGACGCGTAAACAGCGCCTGCTTTTTGCTTTTACCGTCGATATCCAGCGTACTTTGTACCGCGGCGATAATGCGTCCGTCCGGCATACGGGTCAGGCCTTCAAAGCCCCGGTTCGGTTGGCGCCATTTGATAACGTTTGGCAGACCGCCCGCGATCGACTTTTCCCCTTCCGCCGCCTGCGGGCCGTGGATCGCCAGGATTTTCCCTTTACTGTCGACGTTAATCAGAAACGGACCATACTCGTCGCACAGCCAGTAGCCGCCTTTGCCGTCCGGCGTGATGCCTTCCGTATCCAGCCCGCGGTTGTCACCCTTCAGCGTCTTTAGGGTGTCGCTAAACGCCACCTCATTGGTGGATCCAATCACGCCGCTTTGCAGCGGCAGACCGTTAATCTCGCCTTTATCGTCATGCAGCGGGCGGGCATCCGTCGCTTCTGCTTTACCGTTCTGCACGCGGATGGTCATCAGCAGCGGCGCGAAATCCGGCGTGACAAAAATTTTGGCTTCATTTTTACCCATTTTTGGCGCATCGGCGTTTGGACCGCGATCGGTCACGGTTGCAAAGGTCAGAGCATCGCCCTGCTTACCCGTAAACAGCAGGCCAGAGCCAATGCCCACCGGGAGTCCGTTCGGAAATGCGCTGGCGAACGCGCCGCTGTAATTGACGTGTGAGCCTTCAGGAAAGCTGACGACATAGCGCTCAGCCGTGGGCTGTGCCGCCAGGCCAGAGAAAGAGAGCGCACAACCAACCAGCACAGGAATGATTTTTCTTTTCATATTGTTAGCATCCAGTAAGTGAAGCCAACAACGTAATGAACAAACGTGTCAGAAAAATGACATCGCAGGGAAAGGCGCCTGCGCGAGAGAACGTGTTTTCACCACCATAAGTGTAAATCTTTGTTGTTTTATGTGATTTTTGAAATATTTTTGGAAATTTCTGGAGCCTCCATTATTACACCTCCAGTCACTATCCCGTCCTCGTTCAGTTTATGTTTAGTCAAAAAACTAAACGGTTTCTAAACGCCTGAAAATCACGCGTTGACTCCCGTTCAACCAAACAAAAACGCAACATTAAATAAATTAAATTTAACAAAACCAGCATAAAACAGCGACTTGTATCACATTTGCAGTCATAAACGTCGCTTGTTATGGTGCCTCCAGATTAATTTGATGATGAGGCACGAAACATGAAAAAACTGAATATCCTTCTTCTTTCTGCACTGACCGCCCTCTCTGGTTCCGCACTGGCCATGGGCGGTAGCGTTGAGCAGGGTAAAAACTTTACTAACCTCAATCTGGAAATGGGCAAATCCTCATCCGGCCTGTACGCCGAAAGCAACTGGCTCAAAAACACCGATGACGGTACCCAGACCGGTGGCGTGGGCGCAGGCTACAACCTGGAAGTGGGCCCGGTCATGCTGAACGCAGGCGCGAAGGCGATCTACATCGGCCCGAAAAAAGGCGATAACGGCGTGGCGTTCCCGATTGGTGGCGGCGTAAACGTTGCGCTGACGGACAGCATCCATGTCTATGGCGAAGGTTACGTTGCGCCTGAAGGCCTGAACAACAGCGTGAAAAACTACGTGGAAGCCAACGGCGGCGTAAGCTGGACGCCTGTCACGCCGCTGACCCTGAAAGTGGGTTACCGCCACGTGAGCGTTGATGGCAAAGACGGTCGCCCTGGCCACACGCTGATTGACGGCGCATACGTGGGCGGTGGTGTGTCCTTCTAAGGCTGTATTGCGCGTTTCGCCCGGCGGCGCTACGCTTGCACGGGCCTACGGGTTTTGTAGGCCGGGTAAGCGCAGCGCCACCCGGCAAGAAAGGCGATGACGTTACTTACGCACCACCACCAGCTTCTGGTTCACAAACTCTTTTATCCCCAGATCCGACAGCTCGCGTCCATAACCGGAGCGCTTCACGCCGCCGAACGGCAGCTCTGGCGCGGTATCGGTGAGCCAGTTGATGTACACCATCCCGGTCTCAATCCGCGACGCCATTTTCTTCGCGCGCTCGATATCCTGACTGAATACCGCCCCACCCAGGCCATAGTGTGAATCGTTCGCCAGGGCGACGGCCTCGTCGTCGTTTTTCACCACATACATCTGGGCCACCGGACCGAAGAACTCCTCGAAATACGCCGGGTTGTCGCGAGAGATATTCGTCAGAATCGTCGGCTCGAAGAAGCTGCCGTCACGCTGAACAGGTTTACCGCCATAGTGCAGCGTCGCACCGTTTTTCACCGCCTCGTTAACCTGTTTGGTCAGCGTTTCCAGCGCATCTTTAGACGAGAGCGGTCCCAGCGTGGTGCTTTCGTCCAGCGGATCGCCGATTTTCACCTGCTTAAACGCCTCGGTGAATTTAGTCAGGAAGGCATCCGCAATCTTTTCATGCAGGATAAATCGCTTCGCCGCGGTACAGACCTGCCCGGCGTTGTTGAGGCGCGCACTGACCCCCGTCTTCACCGCTTTTTCGAGGTCGGCGTCATCCAGCACCACGAAGACGTCGTTACCGCCCAATTCCAGCGTGGATTTCTTGATGTGCTTCGCCGCCTGTGCGGCCACGACGCTACCGGCTTTTTCGGAACCGGTCAGCGCGGCACCCTGGACGCGATCGTCAGCGATGATGTTCGCCACCTGATCGGACGAGATAAACAGGTTGGTCCACGCCCCTTCCGGCGCACCCGCCTCGCGTACCAGATGGGCAAAGGTCTCAGCGCAGTGCGGTACAATGCTGGCGTGTTTGGCGATGACCGGGTTCCCCGCCGCCAGGTTCGGCGCCAGAACGCGCATCAGCTGGTAGTACGGGAAGTTCCACGGCTCAACGGCCATCAGTACGCCGATAGGATGATGCTCCACCCACGCTTCCCCAAGTTCTGAGGGATACTTCACCGGCGCCAGGAACTGCTTCGCGTTGTCGGCGTAGTAGCGCGCGATTTGTGCGCACAGCTTCACCTCGCCGCGGCTCTGCTCGATGAGCTTACCCATCTCCTGACTGGCGATTTTCGCCAGATCGTCCACGCGCTCGTCGATCAGGTCGGCAAGCTTATGCAACACCGGGAGACGCTGGTTGATGTCGCCTTTCGCCCAGTCAGAATGGTAAAGCGCATCAGCCGCCTTCAGGGCCGCTTCAATATCCGCGTCGGTATGTGAGGGGTATTCTTTGATGAGCTGGTTAGTGGCAGGATTTACTGTCTGATAAGCCATATCGAATCTCCATGTTTTACCGCTTAGGGTATTAAGGGTAGTCAACATGACTGGCTATGGACGTAAAGTTGGGTATATCCGGACGGTTCCTAATGAAGCGCTGCCAGACGGTTGCCTGACGTGGTATAAAAAACGTCCAGAAGGAGTTCCCATGACCGATATCCGACACATCCTCCAGACTTTTCACCGCGCCTCAGGCCTTGAGCTGCGCAGCACATGGCAGAGCACGCAGGCCTACAAACGTCATTGTCATCCTCAACTCTCTATTGGCGCGATTGTGGAAGGCCAGACCTGCTGCGTGTGCCATGACAGGGAGTACATCCTTCATCCCGGGGATCTGATTGTGATCCCGGCTTATGCGCCGCACAGCTGCAACCCCATCGCCGGGCAAGCGCGCAGCTACCATATGCTCTATATCGACACCGATCGTCTTCTGGCGCTCCAGGTGATCCGTAACGCTACGTTCTTCAAGCACTTCCTTGATATTGTTGAGACAATGTCGCCTGCATCCGTGGACAGGCTGCTTTCTGCCCTTCCCCACCGTGCGGATAACCCTGATGCGCTGCGTTCAACCAGCCAGCATATTCAGCAGGCACTTCTTGCCGATCTGGCTGCACCGCCTTCGCTTGATGAACTTGCTCAACGCTTCTCGCTACGCAAGGAGACGCTGATTCGTACCTTCCGGCAGGACACCGGGCTGACGCCAGCCAGCTTCCTTAATATCTCCCGCGTGGAATACGCCAAAGCACGGCTGCGCGCCGGGGATGATATTGCCGACGTAAGCTACCAGAGTGGGTTTGCCGATCAGAGCCATTTCCATAAGACCTTCGTTCGCTATAGCGCCGCTACGCCGCGCCAGTACGCCACAGGACGATCAATATCAGACAATAATCAGGATACGTAACACCGTAAGGTGATCTCAGTTACGGCTATGAGGTCACTATGGAACTGTTCTTCCCTTCCGCTTTTCTCGCCCTGGCGCTGGCGCATTTTGTTGCGCTGTTAAGCCCGGGTCCGGATTTCTTCTTGCTTGTGGGCTACGCGGCGCGCTACCGACTGCGCGGCAGCGCCGGGCTGTGCCTCGGCATCGCCGCGGGTAATGCGCTCTATATTGTTCTGGTGATTGTCGGCTGGAGCGCCCTGCGCCAGTTTACGTGGCTGTTTACGCTAATCGAACTGTCCGGGGCGCTGTACCTGCTGTGGATTGGCTCGCACCTGGTGCGCAGCCGCCCGCAGACGCTGGCGCTGAATGAAACTCATCAGCGGCTTCCCGCATTGCGTAAGCAAATCCTGCTGGGGCTCGGCTCGGCACTGCTTAATCCGAAGAACGCGCTGTTCTATCTGGCGCTGATGACGGCGTTACTGGGGCCAGACGTCACGCTGCTTCAGCAGGCAACCTGCGGCGTCTGGATGGTGATGGTGGTGCTGGTGTGGGATCTGGCGCTGGTGTCGCTAATGGGGTTGCGAGCGGTGCAACAGAAGCTCAGCCGTGCGCTCGGGTGGATTGAACGCACGGCGGGCGTGGTGCTGATGGGGTTTGGTGGGTGGGTGCTGTGGCGATTTTTGCATTTTCTTCCCGTCTCCCTCTATCCTTAACCCATGGAAAAAATAGCTGAACTCAAACGCGCTAAGCTTCTCGCGCTGTCGCTGCTGCTGGTTGCCGCCGCGGCGTTTATCTTCACTCTGTTCCTGCCGCAGACTTTCTGGGTGCGCGGGGTAAAGGCGATTGCCGAGGCGGCGATGGTCGGCGCACTGGCGGACTGGTTCGCCGTCGTTGCGCTTTTTCGCCGGGTCCCCATTCCGTTTATCGCGCGCCATACGGCGATTATCCCGCGCAATAAAGACCGTATCGGCGACAATCTTGGCCAGTTTGTGCAGGAGAAGTTTCTGGATACCCAGTCCCTGGTAGCGTTAATCCGCCGCTATGAACCCGCGCACATGATCGGTGCCTGGTTCAGCAAGCCTGACAACGCCCAGCGCGTCGGGCTGCATCTGATGCAGGTGATGAGCGGGTTCCTTGAGTTGACCGACGACGGGCGCATTCAGCGGATGCTCAAACGCGCGGTGCATAAGGCCATCGATAAGGTCGATTTCACCGAAACCAGCGCCGTGATGCTGGAGAGCATGACCAAAAACAACCGCCACCAGGTGCTGCTCGATGCCATCATCAACCGCCTGATTACCTTGATTCAGCGCGACAGCACGCGGGAATTTATCTCTGACCAGATCGTCCACTGGCTGAAGACCGAACATCCCCGCAAAGCGATGGTATTGCCCACCGAGTGGCTGGGCGATCAGAGTGCAGAGATGGTATCGAATGCGGTGAACACGTTGCTGGACGATATCAGCCACGACCGCACGCACCAGATCCGTCAGGCGTTCGACCGGGCCACGCTGAAGCTTATCGACAACCTGAAAAACGATCCGGAAATGGCGGCGAAAGCCGACAACATCAAGCACTACCTGAAAAATGACGAGGCGTTTAACCGCTATCTGGGGGAAATGTGGGCCGATCTGCGCCAGTGGCTGAAGGCGGATATGCAAAGTGAAGACTCGCGCGTGAAGCAGCGCATCGCCAACGCCGGGCTGTGGTTTGGCGAAACGCTGACAAACGATGCCAGCCTGCGGGCGTCGCTGAACGAGCATCTGGAGCAGGCCGCGCATCGCGTCGCGCCGGATTTCGCCGCGTTCCTGACCCGCCACATCAGCGACACGGTGAAAAGCTGGGATGCTAAAGACATGTCCCGCCAGATCGAGCTGAATATCGGCAAAGATCTGCAGTTTATCCGCGTCAACGGTACGCTGGTGGGCGGGACGATTGGCCTGATCCTGTTTTTACTCTCGCAGCTGCCTGCCGTGCTGGGACATTAATCCGCTTTGGGCGGCGCGATGATATAGCGCGTCGCCTCGAAGCGATTCAGGATTAAATGCACCAGAAAGACCATCGTCAGCGTCGCCACCAGCGAAAACGTGACGGAGGTGATGCGATAGAGATCGCTGAACACCAGGTCGCTGTCAGGATGCATGTTCTGCCCGAACATAATGCCGATGGTGGTAATACTGGAAAATCCTACGCCTGCGCCTACTTTCTCCATCACATGCAGACGTGCGCCAAACGCCAGCCCAAGGCCAATCAGCGGCATCATGAGCAGCATATGGCTACTGTGGTCGTAGAGTATGAGCTGGACAACCAGGATATAAAGACAGCCCAATACTACGCCGACCACGCGCCAGATGGAGCTCATCACCGCGCCACGATAGTGCATCGGGAACAGGATCAAAATCCCGGCCATCAGCGCCGAGAGGGAATCGCTTAAGTCACTGATTTGAAAAACGACGAAAATCAGCGTCGCGACGGTGCCGGAGAGCAGCGACTCATGGCGCACGCGGGCATCGTCTTTCTCAATCAATGGCGGCGGCTTGCGGGGTTCCACGTCCGGCAGGAGATAGTTCATCAGCGCGCTCAGGCACACCGCCATCACGCTCGCTTCGATGTTGGAAAACAGCAGCGTGTGCCAGTTGGTGGTGGGGTAGCTCATAAAATTGAGCATCACGCTCTGGCACACCACGCCCATCGACCCGAACAGGAACAGCGGCCCTTTGCTCATAAAGCGAAAACGCATGACGTACAGGGCAAACACCACCAGCGTCATGATGACCGGCCATTGCGACAGATAGCCGATGATAATCACCATTTCAACGCAGTTCAGCGATGCACTGAAGATAAACTGCTTCGCCACATGGCGGTTGAAGACCGGCACCAGCGAGAGCAGCATGATCGGGTAGACCACAAAAAACACGCCGTAGCTGGTGTTGTAGAAACTGGAAATGCTCAGCGCAATCATCCCTGCAAAGACGATGCGCAAAGTCTGGCGAAAGTCGTTTGCCGTGTAGACGATGTTACCGTGCGGGGTAAACACCCGCGCCAGCGTATTAATAGACATAATGCAGCAGGCTCACCAGATGGATCTGCATCCCGGAGAAGAAGCGCGCAAACGGCCCTTCACTGTTATAGAGCTGGACAGTCGCCCGCGCGCCGGTCGGCAGTGGCTTCGGCAGCGCCTCGTCCAGCATGACGTGGATGCGCATGCGTTGGGCGTCACGCACCCAGCGGTTCGAGGTTTCCGGCTCGGAGAGCTGGCCGTTCACCGCCTCCTGACCCGCGAGGATCCCCGCGTCGCTGCTGGTCACGTGGGCGTGGAAGACGCGTCCCGGAAAGGCGTCAAACACCACCGCGGCATCGGTGCCCTGATGGGTATGGCGCAGGCTTTTCTCGCGGAAATCGGCCACGATGTCGGTCTGGTTGTTCACCAGCGCCAGCGCCGCTGCGCCTGAGGAGGCATAAAAACCGGGGCTTAACTGCAGGTTACTGACCGTGCCGTCTGCCTGAGCATACACCTTCGTCCAGCCGAGATTCAGCTCCGCCTCATCCAGCGCGTTGCGGTATTTTTGCAGCGTGACGTTGCGGTGTTCATCCCGCTCGCCGCGCTGAATACGCAGGTTCTGGATATTAGCCTGAATCGTGCTGACGGACTGCTCGCTGCTCTGCCAGGTGGTCCGGACTTTATCCAGATCCGCCTGCGAGACGTTCTGTAACGTGCTCAGCTTCTGATAACGTTCGAAGGTCACTTTATCGTTACGCGCGGTCAGCACGGCGGTTTTCAGGCTGGCCTGCGCGGCGGCAATCTGCGCGTCCAGCTGCTGGTTGGAAAGACGAGCCTGCTCCAGCGCGATTTGCGCCGCTTCCACTTTATTGCGAAACGGCGTGTCGTCGAGTTCAAACAGCAGATCGCCCCGCTTCACCTGGCTGTTGTTGTGCACATGCACGGCCGCCACATAGCCGGAGACACGCGGAGAAACCGGCGTCACCACGCGCATCACGGTGGAGTCCGGCGTCAGCGGGATCCAGATATCCGCGACGACAAAATAGATAAACATCAGCAGGAAAGAGGCAATACTCACCCTTACCCAGCGGGCAAACTTTTGTTCAGGGGTCATTATTTTTCGGTCTTGTTGTCTTCTTCGCGGATTGTCCGCAAATTACAGGCGATTTGATTCAGGGTGGCGCTGAAGATCTCGATATGTTCCGGCGCGATATTTTGCGATACCCGCGCCTGATAGGTCTCAATCACCTGAGTAAGCCTTTTTAAGATGGCTTTTCCCTCAGGCGTCAGCGTCAGAAGCCGGATGCGCTTGTCATAAGGCGATGTGGTGCGCAGCAGGTAACCCTGTTTTTCCAGCTGTGTGAGCGTGCGCATCAGCGGCGGCAGTTCAATGCCCTGCACCTCCGCCAGCTCACTCATTGAGACGTTATCCCCAAGTTGAAAAAGCTGCATCATCACCGTCCAGCTCGACTGGGTTAACCCGGTATCGAGAATGGCATCGTCGATCACCGCACGCCACTGACGCACGATCATCGCCATCCGCATACCCATCGGCCTGCGGCTAAACAGTTCTTCTTCACTCATGGGGAGTCCCTCTCGTCACACGCAGTCAAGATAATAGTTATCAGGGTAAGTATCAAGAAACGAGGGACGAAAGCGCAGGAATTGCGAAAACGACGTTCTCCCTCTCCCTGTGGGAGAGGTCCGCGGTGAGGGCATCAGCCCGCAGCGGAATTTAACGGCTAAAGCTAAAATGTCGGGTAATGGCACTTCTCCCCGACGCCGTCACCACCACCTCCCTGTACCCCATCACCCGCTGGATCCAGCCTTTACTCTCCAGATAAGTGAGCAGCGCCGTGCCCGCTTCTCCCCCAAGATGAAACCGTCGCTCGCTCCAGTCGAGGCAGGCGCAGCAGGCCTTACGACGGGGATGAGCATTTAATGGAATGCCGAGTTTCAGAAACTGCTCACGGCCATACAGGGTGAGCGCGGAACCGTCAGCCTCCAGCCAGCCTTCCGCCTGCATAAAATCATAGATCTGAACCGCCACCGTTCCGGCAAGGTGGTTATAGCAGGTGCGGGCTTCACGCAGGGCTTTTGGCGCAGACGTTTCCGGCGGCGTAATGCGGCTCCAGGAGAGCCCCATCATCTGCTCGACCAGCGCCGCGACGTCGTGCCCGGCAAGGCGATAATAGCGGTGCCGCCCTTGCGATAAACACGTAATCAACTTTCCCTCCACCAGCCGGGCGAGATGCCCGCTGGCGGTCGACGGCGCAACATCTGCCGCAGTGCTGAGTTCGGTAGCGGTCCACGCCCGCCCGTCCATCAGCGCGCAGAGCATCTTCACGCGCGAGGGATCGGCCATTGCCGCCGCCACCGCCGCAATGGCCTGTTCCAGTGCCGCGCTGTTCTCAGGAGGCTGGTTCGTTTTTAACATGGGGGGCCCAGGGTTCGGTGATCTCTGCGGCCAGCTTATCATCATCCGTCAGCAGAATAAGGTGATTCGCATGGTCGCTGTACTGGGTAAGAATAGACACACCGCGTGCCGCCAGCACCGCCGCGATGTCACCTAACTCGCCTGGCCGCTCCTGCCTGAGTTTTCTGATAACCGGCTTGCGCACCGCCTGAACGATAAATCCGGCCTCCATCAGCACGCGGCAGGCTTTTTCTCCGTCCTCCACCAGGAAATGGGCATCGGTACCAAATACGCCGCCCCCCTCCAGCCCCACGCCGTGACGGCCTAACAGTTGCCCAAAGCGCGCCAGCTCGCCGGGCCTGTCGCTGAAAATTACGTGAACGTCATACATTCGCCTGCCCTCCGTTTTCGGAACTGTATTCCCGCACGACCTGTGCCACGCGAATGCGATAGTACGCAAAAATGGATCCCCGCCCTTCAGCCTGCGCCGCCTGGTGAAAGACGTTTTGCTTCCAGCTGCGGATGGCCTCTTCATCCCGCCACCAGGAAAGGGACAGGATTTTGCCGTCGGTGGTCAAACTCTGAAAGCGTTCGATATCAATAAAACCATCAATGTCGGCCAGCAAAGGTTTGAGTTCAGCGGCGAGTTGCAGGTAGCGGGCCTGATGATGAGGCTCCGCTTTGGCTTCGAAAAGGACTGCGATCATAAGTGTCTCTCCGTTGTGATAGTGAGGAGAGAATGCAGAGAAAATTAACTTCATACTTCGGCGACTGACGAAGTGTTTTTGCCGGATGGCGCTGCGCTTATCCGGCCTACGAGCGCCTGTAGGCCCGGTAAGCGCAGCGCCACCGGGCAGGTTTTAGCCCAGGATCGACCTCGGCTCCATAAACGCCCGAATCCCCCACTCACCCATCTCGCGCCCCACGCCGGAGTGCTTAAACCCGCCAAACGGCGCTTTCGGCTCATGGGCAAGCGTATTCACCAGCACGCGCCCGGAGACAATCTGCTGCGCCACGCGGCGGGCGCGGTCCACATCCTCACCCAGCACCATCGCGCTCAGGCCGTACTCGGTGTCATTGGCAATCGCGATAGCCTCCGCTTCGTCCTGATAGGGAATGATGCACAGCACCGGGCCAAAAATCTCGTCGCGGGCAATCACCATGCCATTATTCACGTCAGCAAACAGCGTCGGGCGTACAAACCAGCCATCCTGCGTGCCCGCTGGCCGCCCTTCGCCTCCTGCCAGCAGCCGTGCCCCCCCGTCGAGCCCCTGACGAATATACCCCTGCACCCGCAGCCACTGCTTCTCGCTGACCATCGGGCCGACGTCCGTGGCACTGTCGCGCGGGTCACCGGATTTCACCGCCGCCACGGCCTGCGCCAGCGCGGTTTCGATTTCCGTTTTACGCGACTGCGGTACCAGAATGCGCGTTCCCGCCACGCACGCCTGCCCGCTGTTCATAAACCCGGCCTGAATCACCAGCGGGATCGCCTGCGCCAGGTCCACATCATCCAGCAGGATCGTCGGCGATTTACCGCCCAGCTCCAGCGTCACGCGCTTAAAGCTTTCCGCCGCGTTACGCAGAATGGCCTTGCCGGTATTCGTCGAGCCGGTAAACGAGATTTTCGCCACGTCCGGATGGCGGCTGATGGTGTCCCCGACGGTTTCACCGCGCCCGGTGACAATGTTAAACACGCCCGGCGGCAAAGCAGCATCGCGCAACGCTTCGGTGACAATCCGGGTTTGCAGGGCGCTCATTTCGCTCGGCTTAATCACTGCCGTACAGCCTGCCGCCAGCGCGACCGCCAGCTTGCCGCAGATAAAACCCGCGTCGCTGTTCCACGGCGTGATCAGCCCGGCCACGCCAAGGGGCGCCATCTGTACCGTCGCGGCCCCCGCGGTTGTCTCGAACTCAAACGCCTCCAGCGCCTCAATGGCCTGGGCAATCACCTCGGCCGGATAGCGGGCCATCCACGCCGATCGCGAAGCAGGTGCGCCGTACTCCTCGATGACAGCGTCCAGCAGCGCGTCATGGCGAGCCGCCACGGCCGCGTGCATGCGTTTCAGCGCGGCGATGCGCGTCTGTTTCGTGGTCTGCGACCACGCAGGAAACGCTGCCTTCGCCGCCGCGATAGCGCGCCCGGCGTCAACCTCATCCGCCAGACGAACCTGACCAATAACCTGCGCCGTCGCCGGGTTATACAAATCAAACCATTCGGTGCCGTGCGGGGTAACAAACTCGCCGTTAATAAAAATCTGTTCGATCTGGTGCATATAAACCTCCTCAGGCTGTGTGAGCACAGTCTGGCACGGCTTCTCCGTTGCGATAATCCACGCTATGCTGCAAGGGTTGTTTCGATTTTCAGGATAATCTATGCATCGTTCAGGTCTGACAGAGCTGGAAGTGGTGATGGCCGTGGTGCGCCGCGGCAGTTTTCGCGGCGCGGCGCAGGAGCTCGGAATGTCCGCGACGGCGGTGAGCAATGCCATTGCCGGCCTGGAGAGCCGCCTTGAGACTCGCCTCTTTAACCGCACCACCCGCAGCGTGGCGCTTACGGACGCCGGGCAGCGCTACGTGGCGCGCGTGGGGCCGGCCTTGCAGGAAATCCGCCTCGCGGGTGAGGAGATCCACAGCGACACCGGGGAACCTGCCGGAACGCTGCGTCTGAACGTGCCGAACCATATCGGCTCGCTTTTTCTCGACCAACTGCTGATCGACTTTATGATCCGCTACCCGAAAATGCGCGTGGAGATCGTCAGTGAAGCACGCATGATCGACATCGTCGCCGAGGGTTACGACGCGGGGATCCGCCTCGAAGAGTCCATCCCGCAGGACATGATCGCCTTACCGCTGACAGGGGAGATCCGCCAGCTCGTCACCGCCACGCCAGATTACTTCGCACGTCACGGCATTCCGCAAACGCCGGACGATCTGCTGCAACATCAGGGGATCGGCATGCGTATGGCTCACGGCGGGATCTACCGCTGGGAGCTGGCCCGTCGGGGGGAAACGTACGCGCTTGCCGTGCCGCCGCGCTTTGCGACGTCCGATCTTTTCGCCTCGATCCGCGCCGTAAAAGCGGGGTTAGGCGTGGGATTTTTGCCGGAACTCTATATCCAGGAAGAGCTTGAGAGCGGGGAACTGGTGAGCGTGTTAAACGACTGGACGCAGCCGTTTGCCGGGCTGCGCCTTTACTATCCTGGTCATCGCCACGTCCCGCCAGGGTTACGGGCGCTGGTGGCGATGATCCGCGAGCGCGGCATTATTCCAGGTTAGCTTTATTCAACCCGTAAGCCGCATCCAGCGAGCCTGGCGCCATGCGGGAGGTAATTCCCAGACGGTTCCAGGCGTTAATCGCCACGATGGCGAAGTTCAGCTCTGAAATCTCAACGTCCGAGAAGTGCTCCGCCACGCTGCGGTACAGGGCATCGCTCACGCCATGCACGCCAATCTGCGTCAGCGCTTCGGTAAAGGCCAGCGCGGCTTTTTCGCGGGCGCTGAACAGCGGGGATTCACGCCAGGCTGCCAGATGGTACAGGCGCAGCTCGCGTTCGCCGGCAATTTTGGCCTCTTTCGAATGCATATCCAGACAGAAGGTACAGCCGTTCAGCTGCGACACTCGAATGTCGATCAGGTGCTTCAGCGCCGGGTCGATGGAGGTTTTCGCCACCTCCATGCTCAGGGCAGACAGTGCGTTAGCGAGGGCAGGTGTAACTTTATGGTGGTTGACGCGAGTGCTCATGGTCTTTCCTCTTTTTTTGTGCGGCATCGGTGATGCGATGAGGCAAATCTACGCCGTTCATGACATAGTAAAAAGACACAAAAAGCGTGAAATGAGGTAGGACATGAAGCCGGGCTATCACGAGATCTACTCCCGCTATCGCGACAACATTACGCGCGGCGTGCTCAAGCCGGGCGACAAAGTGCCCGCCATCCGCGTGCTGGCCGAAGAGCTTAAGGTGGCGCGTAAAACGGTCGAAACGGCGTATGCCATTCTGACGGGCGAAGGGTATCTGGTTAGCCAGGGCGCGCGCGGCACGCGGGTCAACCCGGACTTACTGTTGCCGGAGCGTCCTGCCCCAACGGAACAGCCTACCGGTACGCTTCCGGCATCGCTTATCAGCCAGCGCGAGCGGGCAGGGTTTCTGCGCCCTGGCATCCCATCCCTCGACAGCTTTCCGTACAAAAAATGGCTGCTGCTGGCAGGCCAGGCGACGCGCGCCATGCGTCAGGAGGAGATGCTTAACCCGCCCGTTCTGGGCTGGTACCCGCTGCGCCAGGCCATCGCCAGCTATCTCAATATCTCGCGTGGCTTGTCCTGCACCGCCGGGCAGGTGCTCATCACCAGCGGCTACAGCGGCAGCCTGCGCCTGATCCTCGACACGCTCGCCAGCCGCAGCGACAAGGTGGTGTTCGAAGATCCGGGCTACTTTATGGGCCAGCAGCTCCTGAAGCGGATCGTGCCGCGTCTGCACACGGTGCCGGTCGATCGCTGCGGCATGGACACGGATTACCTCCTCCGCCACCATCGCGACGCCCGTTTTGCCCTCGTCACCCCGTCGCACCAGAGCCCGCTGGCGGTGACGCTCTCCCTGCCGCGCAAACAGCAGCTGCTCGACTGGGCCAGCCAGAACGAGGCGTGGATCATCGAAGACGATTACGATGGCGAGTTTCACTACACCCGCAAGGTGTTGCCGTCGCTGAAAAGCCTCGACCAGCACGACCGGGTAATTTTTATGGGCACCTTCAGCAAAACCATCATGCCGTCGCTGCGCATGGGATACGTGGTGATGCCCGCCAGCACCGTCGGGGCGTTTACCGACTGTGCGGACATTACCACCAGCGGCCAGCCGGTGCTGACGCAAAAGATCCTCACCGCATTTCTCAACGAAGGCCATTTTTTCCGTCACCTGAAAAAGATGCGCGCGCTGTATCAGACCCGCCGCGACTGGATGATTGCCGCCCTGCGCGAGGTGTATGGCGATCTGTTTTTCACCGAGCAGAACGACGGCGGGATGCATATCGTGGCGTTTCTGACCAAAGGAAGTTGTGACCGCGAAGTGGCGCGCTGCTGGCAGGAACAGCAGCTGCAGGTTAACGCGCTCTCCGAATGGTATCGCGGGTCGGGAAAACGCTACGGGCTGGTGATGGGCTACAACAACGTGCGGACATACCAGGAGGCGGTGGCGTTGCTGGCAAGGCCGAAACGGCAGACGCTTGCGCTGTTGAGTTGAACATCGCCGGGTGGCGGCTGCGCCTGACCCGGCCTACGGTTTAAATGTCATTGCGGGATAAACCCACATCTTTGAGCTGCTCATCGCTCATCTGGCTCAGGATGCGGCGGGTACGGTTGATGCGATACCAGTTACGCAGCGTTTTCGCGATCCAGACAAACACGATAAACGGTCTTTTAGAACGGTTCTCGAAAAATTCCATGATGCTCTCCTCACTGTGCCAGTGGGGTTATCATCCAGGAAATCCGCCTGTGCAATACAGATGCAAAAACACCTTTTGTTTACCATACAGATCCGCTAAAACGGTATCTGCATGGCATTTTTTACGGCAATCTGTACTGGTTTTACAATCTGTATGGTGAAAACAAAGGATACAGCATGACGCGCTATCAACATCTGGCCAATCTCCTGGCAGAACGCATTGAACAAGGGCTGTATCGCAGCGGCGAACGTCTGCCGTCGGTGCGCACGCTGAGCCAGGAGCACGGCGTGAGCATCAGCACCATACAGCAGGCTTATCAGATCCTTGAAAACCTCCAGCTGATCACGCCCCAGCCGCGCTCCGGCTATTTTGTTTCGCAGCGTAAAGCTCAGCCGCCCGTCCCGGCGATGACGCGCCCGGTGCAGCGCCCCGTGGACGTCACCCAGTGGGATGAGGTGATGATGCTGCTGGACGCCCGCGCTGACAAAGAGATGATCTCGTTTGGCGGCGGTTCGCCGGACATTAACCAGCCGAGCCTGAAGCCCCTGTGGCGCGAGATGAGCCGCATCGCGCAGCATAATCCGGGTGAGATGCTGAGTTATGACGTGCTTGACGGGCGCCTGGAGCTGCGCGAGCAGATCGCCCGCCTGATGCTGGACGGCGGCTCCACCGTGGCAGCGAACGAGATTGTCATCACCAACGGCTGCCACGGCGCGCTGTCGATTGCCCTGCTCTCGGTGTGTCAACCGGGGGATATCGTGGCGGTGGAGTCGCCGTCGTTTCACGGCACCATGCAGATGTTGCGCGGGTTTAACATCAAGGCGATTGAAATTCCCACCGACCCGGAAACCGGGATCAGCATTGAGGCGCTTGAGCTGGCGCTGGAGCAGTGGCCGATCAAAGCGGTGATCCTGGTGCCCAACTGCAATAACCCGCTCGGGTTTATCATGCCGGAAGCGCGGAAAAAGCAGGTCTTAGCCCTCGCCCAGCGGCACGACATTGTGATTGTTGAAGATGATATCTACGGCGAGCTGGCGGCGGAGTACCCGCGTCCGCGAACCATTCATTCGATGGATATCGACGGCCGGGTGATCCTCTGCAGCTCGTTTACCAAAACCGTGGCTCCGGGTCTGCGCGTGGGCTGGATTGTGCCGGGACGCTATTACGACCGGGTGATGCACATGAAATACGCCGCGGGCGGGTTTAACGTACCGGGCACGCAGATGGCGGTGGCGGCGTTTATTCGCGACGGCCATTACCATCGCCACGTCCGCCGTATGCGCCAGATTTACCAGCAGAATATGGAAACCTATACCTGCTGGGTACGGCAGTATTTTCCGGCAGGGATTTGCGTGACCCGCCCGCAGGGCAGCTTCCTGCTGTGGGTTGAGCTGCCGGAGAAGGTGGATATGGTGTGCGTTAGCAAGCAGCTGTGTCGGCTGAAGATCCAGGCCGCAGCCGGGTCGCTGTTTTCCGCTTCAGGGAAGTACCGCAACTGCCTGCGCATCAACGTGGCGCTGCCGCCGACGGACAAAAATCGCGAGGCATTGAAGAAGATGGGTGAAGCGATTGTGATTGCGATGGAGGAGGGCTAGTGCGGCCTGATGCCCTCACCCCGACCCTCTCCCACAGGGAGAGGGAGAAAACCGTGCAGCACTACTCGTCGAAGTACCAGTACCCCTGGTTAATCAGCCCGGTGAGCTCTTCAACAAACGCCGGGTTTTTCAGCGCATCGCCCAGCTCGGCCTGGCCGAGTTCGGTGTAGCGGCACAGCGCATCCGCGGCCTTCGCATCCACCGTCTCAAGCTGTTCGCTGTTAACGAAGAAGCTGCCGTTAATATTCAGCACGCGCAGGCCGCTCAGGCGAGACAGCGTTTCGCCGCCCTGAAGCGCATCCAGCACCTCTTCCGGCACATACGGTGGCTCGGCGGCGGCAATATCCAGCTCGTGGCGCGGCGTCGAGACAAAGCTGCCGAACCATTTCGTGAAATCATCCGGCTTGCTGATCATCTCGATCATCATCTGACGAATGCGATCGAGCTCGTACTGCTCCACGCGGCCCGGGTGTTCACGACAGGTCAGATCCGGATCGCTATAGTGCTCGCCGCCCAGATCGTTTTCCAGCGCGTAATCGGCGAAGCTGCTGATCAGATCGCGACCGTTCGGCCCGCGGAAACCGACGGAATAGTTAAGCGCCGTTTCGTGGGTAAAGCCGTCGTGCGGGAATCCTGGTGGAATGTAGAGGATATCGCCCGGCGCAAGATCTTCGTCGATGATCGGCTCAAACGGATCGACATGCAGCAGTGCCGGATGCGGGCAGAACTGACGCATCGGCAGCTTGTCCCCCACGCGCCAGCGGCGGCTGCCCATCCCCTGAATGATAAACACATCGTACTGATCGATATGCGGACCCACGCCGCCGCCCGGCACGGAGAAGGAGATCATCAGATCGTCAAGTCGCCAGTCCGGCAGAACGCGGAACGGACGCACCAGTTCCGCCGCGGGCATATGCCAGTGGTTCACCGCCTGCGCCAGCAGCGACCAGCCCGTTTCGCCCAGATCGTCAAAGTGTTCAAACGGACCATTACTGGCCTGCCATTTGCCGTTAGCGTGGCTCACCAGACGACTGTCAACTTCCGGCTCCATCGCCAGACCTGCCAGCTCGTCCGGGGTAATCGGATCGACAAAATTCGGGAAGGCATTTTTCAGCACTACGGGTTGTTTTTGCCAGTATTTTTCGAGAAATTCCGGCCAGTTCAGGTTCAGTTGATACGCCATGGGTAGCACCAGTGAGAGGGGAAACAGGCGCGATTATAGGGGAGACGGTGGAGGGGGAACTTGTCATGGGTCAAACCAGCTCGCGTAGGTCGGGTAAGGCATTGCCGTCACCCGACGCAATACGGCGCTAAAACTTAGTCCAGCTTCAGTTCGTCATAGTGGGTAATCAGCTTGCCCACAATGCCGTAGTCCAGCGCTTCTGCCGGCGACATCCAGAAGTTACGGTCGGTGTCTTTTTTCACTTTCTCCAGCGGCTGGCCGGTGGCGTCAGCAATCAGCTTGTTCACGCGATCCAGCATGCGGATGATCTCGCGCGCTTCGATCTCAATATCCGTTGCCTGACCGCGCACGCCGCCCAGCGGCTGGTGGATCATAAAGCGGGTATTAGGCAGGGAATAACGGTGCTCTTTTTTCGCCGCCAGGAAGATGGTGATCCCCGCGCTCGCCACCCAACCGGTACCGATGACGTGCACTTCCGGACGGATGAATTTGATAAAGTCGTGGATGGTGTCACCCGCTTCCACGTGGCCGCCCTGGCTGTTGATATACAGCTTGATCGGATCGTTGCTGACGCTTTGCAGCAGGATCATCTGGGTGATCACCTTCTGCGCCAGCTCCTGATTGATCTCCCCGGAGATCACAATCGAACGGGATTCCAGCAGTTTTTGCTGCAGAGCGCCCGCGCCGTTTGACCCTTCCGCCTTATCCTTGTCGCTTTCTTTCAGTGTGTAGAGCATTGTTGTTTCCTCAGCTTGTCGCGCTCAAAACCAGAGTGTAGCCTGTTTTACGGGGTAAAGTCCTCAGAGACAGATCGCGAGAACGATGATGAAACGTGCGCAGGCAAACGGCACGCCAATCGACAACCGTTCGCTATACTTCCTCTTCATATGGTTATCATATTGTTAAATGATAATGATATTTAATGTGTTAAGATGAAAGTCAGCAGAAACAGTCTCTTACGTGACGGGACGTGTATATTTTCTCGACAGTTAACTCAGCACCGGGGCAGTGAATGGAACACATTGTGTATGTGGTTGACGACGATGACGCGGTCAGGCAGTCCGTTCTCGGCCTGCTGGAATCGGCGGATTTAGACGCCATGGGGTTTTCATCCGCAGAGGCGTTTCTTCAGCACCGTTTTGAGGATCTGCCGTCGTGTGTGATCCTCGATATGCAAATGCCCGCCATTTCAGGTTTTGACGTAGCGGACGCCCTCAAGGACAGCGGGCGCGACATCCCGATTATTTTTCTCACCGGCCACGGCACTATCCCGATGTCGGTGCGCGCCATTAAAGGCGGCGCGTACGAATTTCTCACCAAGCCCGTTGAATCCACCGCGCTGATCGACGCCATTCAGTCTGCGCTCCAGCTGGCGGAAAACAACGCCGTGCGCAACAAAGAGCACTACGCCCTGAAGCAGCGCCACATGTCCCTTACGCCACGGGAACATGAGGTGTTAACGCTGGCGATAAGCGGGATGCTGAACAAGCAAATTGCCGCCGAGCTGGGCGTCAGCGAGATCACGGTGAAAGTGCATCGCCGTCGCGTAATGGAAAAAATGCAGGTGCGCTCCGTGGCGGAGCTGGTCAGGGCCGTTGAGCGCCTGACCCACAGCCAGCCTGCGGATTAACTACTCCCCTGTCTGTCCGGCAAGCGGTAACACAAACGCAAACACCGTGCCGTGTGGCTCCCGGCGGCGCGCGCTCAGTTTTCCTCTGTGTCGCTCAATGATGCTGGCGCTGATGGTCAGCCCCATCCCCATTCCCTGCGCCTTGGTGGAATAGAACGAGTCAAAAATCTTCTCCAGCCGCTCGGGCTCAATGCCGCTGCCGGTATCGGCGATCTCGACGATAACGTTCCCGTCGGCGTTGACGGTGCTGAGGGTGATGATGCAGGGGCGATCGTTAACCTCCGCCATGGCCTCAACGGCGTTCATCACCAGATTCAGCAGCACCTGCTGGATCTGCACGCTGTCCCCGGTGATAAAGCTGTCACCGGCGTTTAACAGATAATCCACGCTAATGTGTCGCTGCTCCAGCTCGCTGCGGGAAAGGGTAATAATGTGGTGGATCAGATAGTGGAGATCGATACGCGCGAAGGTCGGATCCTGCTTGCGGGTCAGGGACTGAATGCTGCGGATGATCTCCCCCGCCCGGGCACCTTCCGCGGCGATCTCCTCCAGCCCTTCCCGCACTTTATCCAGCCGGGCGGGTTCACGGTTAAGCCAGCGCAGGCTTGCCCCGGCGTTAGAGACGATCGACATCAGCGGCTGGTTGATCTCGTGGGCGATGGAAGAGGTTAACTGACCGACCGTGGTGGCACGCGACACCCGCGCCAGTTCCGCCTGCGCCACCCGCATGGCATCCTCCGCGGCGCGCTGACTGGTGATATCGGTAATGATGCCGTAATACTCGTTCACCTCACTGCCCACGCCCACCGGATCGCCAATCCCGAGGATATAGCGCGTGGAACCGTCGGTACGCTTAATACGAAATTCCGCGCGCATAGAGAGCCCCTCGCGCACGCTCTGGGTGACGATGGCGCTGATGCGGGCGTAATCATCCTCATGGACGAAGGTCAAAAACTCCGCCATGGAGATCATCTTTTGCTGCTCGGGCAGGCCGAGAATACGGGCGTACTCTTCGGACATAAACATCAGATCCTGCTCTAGCTCCCAGCGCCAGCTCCCGGTGTGGCTGATCTGCTCACCCAGCATCAGCGAGTTCTGGCTGGCGCGCAGCTCTTTTTCCACGCGTCGGCGCTGGATGTTCTCCGCCAGCAGTTCGGCGTACAGCCGCGCCGTCTCCAGAGAGACCGCAGCCTGCGCCCCCAGCAGGCTCACCACGCGAGAGTGCTCGGCGGTGAAGACCTCCGGCATCAGGCGGTTTTCCAGATAGAGCACCCCCACCAGCCGCGCCTGTTTGAACATCGGAACGCACATCACGGCCGCCCCCGAGGTCACCAGGTAGGGATCCTGACTGAAGGGATGGAACTCCTCCGGTTTACCGGTGCGGATCTCCTGTCCGGTGCGGATCACCGCCGCCAGCACCGACAGCGGCATGTCGGTCGCTACCGGTACGTCCTTCAGGATCCGCACCCGCACGCCCTCGGTGCTGGTCCACGCGCTGGCCTCGATCTCCGGAATCAGGTTATCGCTCACGCGAAGCAGCAGGCCGCGCTGCGCCCCGGCACGTTCGAGCAGCAGCGTCATCAGGTTTTCGATAAGCCGCTCAAGGTTGATCTCTTCCGACAGGGCGCGTGAGGCTTTGATCACGCTCTGCAGATCGCGGATCACTTCATTCTGGGCAAACGCCACCGTGTCATAGGCGCTGGCCTGTCCGGAGGCCAGCAGATGCGGGAAATCCTGCTCCAGCTGGCGCACCTTAGCCTGTGCCCCGGCACGGCCCCAGGCGGCAATGGCGCCGCGAAAATGCGCATCTGACGCGGTCGGGTAACCGCAGGACAGCGAAAAGCGACCCGCCAGCTCGTGCGCCAGGGCGTTAATCGGATTAAAGCCGCCCTCGCGTGACAGCCGGACCGCTTTCTCATACTGCTCAAGCGCAATGCTGTTCATGCCGTCCAGACGCACGATTTCGGCGTAAATCAGCGCTTCTTTATCCGCAAACGTCCCCGGATTAATGCGCGCCCAGAGGGCAATTTTGTCGTAGTGAGCGTGAATACTGCGTCGATGATTCGCCGAGAACGTCTCCGGCGTTAGCTGGCGGGAAAGCGCCAGGGCGCTGTAGAGATGGTAATCCAGCAGATGGATGTGGCCAGGCGCAGACCACGCGTACCAGCCCGCCATCTCAAGATCCGCCTGCGCATCGGCAAATTCGCCGCAGGTAAAGTGCGCCATACCGCGATAGAGCCAGTACCAGAACAGCATGGTCGACGTCTGTTCCGGAGCCTGCTCTGGCGAAGCAGGCAGCAGCGCCTCCGGCAGCACCTGCGAGGCGGTCCAGGTGCCGATCACCGGCGTGCGTAAAAACTCAACGTAGCCGCGCTGAACCATCAAAATGGTCTCAACGTCCTGGAAGTGGGTTTTCCGCACAAAGGCCAGGCCGCGATCGATGCTGGTCAGCACCCCGTCGAGATGATCGCCCCGAGAGAGGAAGTTAATGGCCTGGTGGCAGGCCGCGAAGCAGGCCATCGTCATATCACCGTGGGTCACCGCCGCGGTGAAGCAGGCTTTTGCGCACTCGATGGTGAACGACAGCGGCTGGGTCCAGACGCTGAGCTGATCGAGCGGCAGCAGGGTTTTCGCTTCATACGCATCATAGCCGTGGCGATTGACCAGCTCGCGGGCCAGCGTGCCGTACTGGAACCCGAGGCGATACTCGGCATAGCGGTGGCCGATCAACACGCCAAACCAGGCCATCGCCGTGGTGGAGGCGCCGGTGATGCCGTGGTCGAGGGTCAGGTGCATCATGCGGCAGAGCAGCAAAAAGTGCAGACGCGGACAGATGAAGCTGGCGCAAATGCTGGCGCTGTAGAGCAGGTTCATTACCGCTTCCGTTTCCGGATTTTCCATCCGCGAGAGCTGGGCATAGCGGCTTTGCGGCGCGTCGCCCGTGCGGTTACAGAAGTCTTTCCAGGCAGCATCGCAGTCGGCATCTTCCGGATGGCGGCCAATCTGAATACCAAAAATACCCAGCCAGCAGAGCGCCGCCTCCAGCGCCAGACGGCTATCCGACTGGCGAATATAGACTTCCACCAGCAGGTTGGCCGCCAGCGCTTTTTCGGTCAGCCCGCCGGGGCAGCCCAGGATCGCATCGCATAGCTCGCGGGTCCGCTCCAGATGGCCGAGCGCAAACTCGCAGCCCGCCTCTTCAATATCCAGCACAAAGTCTGACACCACCCCGGCATTGCCCAGCGCTCTCGCCGTCTGGATGTAGCTCAGTGCCGAAAGATAATCGCCCGTGCGTTTCGCCCGGCGCGCGGCCAGCAGGCTCAGCTCGCGGAACATCTGCCGCTGCGGAGCGGGCTGAATGCTGTCCAGTGCGGCCGTAACATGGTGAACGGCGCGGAAAAGCAGTTCGTTTCCCGCAGCCTGCCGCGCGGCATCGGCCAGCAGGCTGGCGGTGGTCAGATGAAGGTGGCTTTTCTCATGCGGATCCAGCAGCGCGAAGGCGGCTTCCTGCACCCTGTCGTGGGTGAAGGCGTACTCTTTTTCCGTCAGCACGATGAGCTGCGCCATGACCGCCGGATGGAGCGCATAGCGCATTTCCGCCATCGACATGCCGACAACGCGGCATATCATCTCCATCTCGCCCTTGCCGCCGAGGCAGGCAAAACTCCCCAGCAGGCGACGCGTCTCGTCGGGCAACTCTTCGAGCTGCTCCAGCACCAGGGTGACGACGTTTTCGGTGTAATGCCGGGCGCGGATCGCCTGCAGATCGTAGTGCCACTTATCCTGATATTTGTTATGCACCACCAGACCGTCATCGACAATACGGCGGAAAAACTCATGCACAAAGAGCGGGTTGCCCCCGGTTTTTTCATGGATCAGCGTGGCGAGGTCAGACGTCGCCGTGCTGCGGGTTCGAAACAGCGTCGCCAGCCAGCGCGCTACCGCTTTCACGGACAGCGCCTGAGGGACAATTTCGCTCGCGTTTAGCGCCGCTTCCGGAAGACTCGTCAGCAGCGCTTGTAAAGTGGCATCGGATAACGAACAGATATCCCGGTGAGCAACAACCACCAGCAGCGGGATTGCCCCGCTGTTCACCAGCAGGTATTTGAGCGTATGCAGGCTGGCGGCGTCGCTCCACTGAAGATCGTCAAGCACCAGCACCAGCGGGCAGCCCTGAGAGGCAAAGGTTTTGACCAGCGCGAGCACCATATGGCTGAAGCGCGCCCGGGCATCAATGGAAAACGTATCCGGCGAGAAGCGCGGTTTGCTCTCAAGCAGCAGCCCCAGTTCAGGCACAAGACTGACAGCGAGCGCCTCGTGGCCCTCCAGGGCGCGCGAGAGGCGGATTTTCCACTTCGCCACGTCGTCTGCGGGCAGCCCCAGCAGGTGCAACGTCAGGGTGCGAAACGCGGAACTTAGCACGCCGTAAGGCAGTGACGGCGAAAACTGGTCCACCTTGCCTACCGCCAGCAGCACCGTACGCTGCTGCAGCGTTTTAAGCGCCGTCGCGATGATCGAGGATTTCCCGATCCCTGACGGTCCGCCGATCGTCACCAGCTCTGGCACCCGGCTCTGCCCGACTCGCTCAAACGCGGCAATGACGTCATTCGCCTGCGGATGCGTCGCGAACAGGGAATCCGCCAGATGGATCGCCGGGGTGCGATCCTGCTGACCGGGAGTAAAGGGGGCGATCTCGCCCTCACCGGTCAACGTTGCCTGGCAGCGTCGCAGGTCGGCAATCAGCCCGTCCACCGTCTGATAGCGGTTATCAGGATGCTTTTCCAGCAGCTTGAGGAGGATGGTCGAGAGCATTCCCGGCACGTCCGGGCGTATCACGTCCGGGGCCAGCGGCTCCGAGGCAATATGGTAGTGCGCCCAGTTGGTCTGATCGTCCGCGCCCAGTTCAAACGGCAGGCGTCCGGTCAGAAGTTCATACAGCACCATGCCGAGGCTGTAGAGATCGCTGCGGCTGTCGACGGGGCGCTGGGTGCGGGTGGTATGTTCCGGCGACATCCAGGCGGGGGTACCGCCTGAAACGGTAAGACGGGTCTGCGAGAAGGCATCGGAAAAACGGCAGGAGAGGCCAAAGCTGCCCAGACGGCAGGTGGCATCGTGATAAACAAAAATACTGCCGGGTTTGATATCGCCGTGGATCAGGTTTTGCAGATGCATCTGGCGCAGGGGGACGCAGATCTGGATCGCCAGCTCGATAAAGCGCGCAATCCCGGAGATCGCCCTGCCCGCGCGTCGCGCCAGCAGCTCAAACGAAAACGGGGCGTAAACCAGCGCGAAACGCCCCCGATACTGGGTAGAGGCGACGGCGCGAATGGCCCAGCTGTCCTGGAGCACGTCGCGCAGCGCAAACTCGTTTTTCAGCAGCCGGGTGGCCCGCTCTTCCTCTTCGTCGCTCACCGCGGTGGCAATGATGAAGGAGCCGCCGGAATGGGGATGACGTGCGTTCATCCAGGCGATGCCGCCCTCCTGCGCCAGCACGGTAAAAATCACATCCTCTTTAAGGACAAAAACCCGCCCCTGATGAAGATTTCCCTGGGCGGGCCAGAATGCAGGCTGCTCGTTTTCGTTCATCCGCGATCCTTATTGTCGGCGGGCCAGCTCCCGCTGAATATGATCCAGCAGAATATCGATGTTAATCGGCTTACGCAAAAATGCAGCGGCGCCCAGACTGAGGGCGTACCGCTGCATATTTTCATCAGCATGACCGGAGATAAAGAGTACAGGGGGTGGCGGTACGGCCAGCAGCCGCAGCTTGTCGAACAGCTCAAGGCCGCTCATGCCTCGCAGCTTGATATCGGTGATCACCAGCGCCGCGCCGGACAGCGCGAGAGGATGGCTCAGGAACCCCTCAGCCGAATCAAACGTATCGGTCGAATACCCTTCCGACTCCAGGAGATTACTCAACCCGCTGCGGACGGAACGTTCGTCATCAATGATGGCAATGCGCCACGGCAGCGTCATGCGGTCTTTCCTCTCACAAATCATTAAACGTCGCGCGTGTCCTTCGCGGGCGCCGGGGGCGCCGTGCCGCTGATTTTCGGTACGCATTCGTGACGAAACCAGGCGAGGGTCAGCGGTTCGCGACTCATTAAGCGCCGTCCGACCGGGATGAGCTGCTCCCCCACCAGCATGCCAAACAGGCCAAGCAGGGCGACAACCGGCGGTGCCGGCGAATGGACGTCGAGCAGAGCGTAAATTACCCCAGCTACCACGCCGCACACCAGCGAAATAATCCATGCTTTCATGACGATGCTCCTGTCTGCGGTGCTGCCGGAACGGTGACCTGAGCAGGGGCACTGTCGCGGGATAACAGATGCCGCGTCGCCTGTTCACCCGCCAGCATCCCCAGCAGGCCAATCAGCGCCAGCGCGGGCGGCGCGGGGGAGCGCACCTTCAGCACGGCATACATCAGGCCAATCAACACGCCTGCCGCAAGGGATATCAGCCCAGTACTCATTGTGAACTCCAGAGAAAAAAGCAGCGGCGAGCCGGATGAGGGACCAGCCCGCCGACAGGGCTTAGCGAGCCGGGACCGGCGCTAAGGTGCGGTGCTCGCTCTTCTGGCGAGATGGCGCTTTGTGCACCATGGTGTAGGCGTAATCGACGCCCATGCCGTACGCGCCGGAGTGCTCGCGCACGATATCCATTACCGCGGTGTAGGTCTCTTTACGCGCCCAGTCGCGCTGCCACTCCAGCATGACCTGCTGCCAGGTCACCGGGATCACGCCCGCCTGGATCATGCGCTGCATCGCGAAGTCATGAGCTTCTTTTGACGTGCCGCCGGAGGCATCCGCCACCATGTAAATTTCGTAATCGCCTTCAAGCAACGCGCACAGGGCAAAGCTGTTGTTGCACACTTCGGTCCACAGACCTGCTACCACGACTTTCTTCTTGCCGTTGGCCTTCAGCGCGTCACGCACTTTCTGGTCGTCCCAGGAGTTCATGGAGGTACGCTCCAGAATGTCCTGGCCCGGGAACACGTCCAGCAGTTCCGGATAGGTGTTACCGGAGAAGCTTTCGGTCTCTACGGTGGTGATGATGGTCGGGATATTGAAGACTTTCGCCGCTTTCGCCAGCGCCACGGTGTTATTTTTCAGCACCTGGCGGTCAATAGACTGCACGCCAAACGCCATCTGTGGCTGGTGATCGATAAAGATTATCTGACAGTTCGCAGGGGTTAACACTTCGAGCTTTGAAGAGGTCATAGCATTTTCCAGTGGTTAAGGATGGAAATCGCCGTGAGCGCACGGCGATAAAGTCACGCTCATCCTGCGGTTTATCGCCCCTGGGCGTAATTATCTCTTCGTATAGTTAACCTTAGGTATAGTTATACTTTGGTATACCTATCCTATTGTATAACTGGATCTTTGCCGAAACCGGTTCCCATAATCCTGACCATTCCCCTCTCAGTCAGGAGCAGTTATGGTTACCCTCGGTAAAGCCGATCTCATTCTGGTTAATGGCCAGTTTCATACCGTCGATCGCGAGAACCCCATCGCGGAAGCCGTTGCCGTGCGCGATGGAAAATTTCTGGAAGTGGGTACCGTCACTGAGGTGATGCAACATCATTGCGACGGTACGAAAGTGGTCGATTTGAAAGGCCACACCGCCATCCCCGGGCTGAACGATTCACACCTGCACCTCATTCGCGGCGGGCTGAACTACAACCTCGAGCTGCGCTGGGAAGGCGTGCCGTCGCTGGCCGATGCCCTGCGGATGCTGAAAGAACAGGCTCTGCGCACGCCGTCGCCGCAGTGGGTACGCGTGGTGGGCGGCTGGACCGAGTTCCAGTTTGCCGAACGCCGCATGCCGACGCTGGACGAGATCAACGCCGCCGCCCCGGACACCCCGGTTTTCATCCTGCACCTCTATGACCGCGCCCTGCTCAACCGCGCCGCGCTGAAGGTGGTCGGCTATACCAAAGACACGCCGAACCCGCCGGGCGGCGAGATCCAGCGTGACGCCAACGGCAACCCAACCGGGATGCTGATTGCGCGCCCGAACGCCATGATCCTCTACGCCACGCTGGCCAAAGGACCGAAGCTGCCGCTGGAGCAGCAGGTTAACTCCACCCGTCAGTTCATGCGCGAGCTGAACCGTCTGGGGCTGACCAGCGCCATCGACGCGGGCGGCGGCTTCCAGAACTACCCGGAAGATTACGAGGTGATTGCCGAGCTGCACGAGAAAAAGCAGATGACCATCCGCATCGCCTACAACCTGTTTACCCAGCGTCCGGGCCACGAGCTGGAGGACTTTGAGAAATGGACCGACATGCTCACGCCGGGCCAGGGCAGCGACTTCTTCCGCCATAACGGCGCGGGCGAGATGCTGGTCTTCTCCGCCGCCGATTTTGAAGATTTCCTCGAACCCCGCCCGGATCTCGCGCCGGGCATGGAGGACGAGCTGGAGCGCGTGGTGCGCCATCTGGTGGAGCACCGCTGGCCGTTCCGCCTGCACGCCACCTATAACGAATCCATCAGCCGCATGCTGGACGTCTTCGAGAAGGTGAACCGCGACATTCCGTTCAACGGCCTGCACTGGTTCTTTGACCACGCGGAAACCGTCACCCAGGCCAACATCGACCGCATCAAAGCGCTCGGGGGCGGCATTGCCGTCCAGCACCGTATGGCCTTCCAGGGCGAGTACTTTGCCGAACGTTACGGCATCGAAGCCACCCGCCATACACCGCCGGTGGCGAAAATGCTGGAGACCGGCGTACCGGTGGGCTTAGGTACGGACGCCACCCGCGTGGCGAGCTACAACCCGTGGACCGCGCTCTACTGGCTGGTCTCCGGCCGTACCGTCGGCGGGATGCAGATGTACGACCACAGCGCCCGTCTGGATCGCGATACCGCCCTGATGCTCTGGACCCAGGGCAGCGCGTGGTTCTCCAACGAGCAGAATCAGAAGGGGCAGATCAAGGTCGGCCAACTCGCCGACCTGGCCGTGCTCAGCAAAGACTACTTCCGCGTGCCGGAAGAGGAGATCAAGGGCATCGAGTCCGTCCTGACGGTGGTCAACGGCGATATCGTCTACGCGGCAGGCACCTTTGGCCCGCTCGCGCCGCCCGCCATTCCGGTTCTGCCCGACTGGTCCCCGGTCGTGAAAGTACCGGGCCACTACCGCAGCGCGCCGCCGCAGGCCGTACGCGTGGGCATGAGCGCCGTTCACCACTGCAGCGGCCCGTGCGGGGTTCACAGCCACCAGCATGATTTTGCCCGCACGTCAGAAATGCCGGTGTCCGACGATAACGCTTTCTGGGGGGCGCTGGGCTGCAGCTGCTTTGCATTCTGATGAAAAACACGCTTGCTCCGCCCCGGGTTGACCTGGGGCTGTTCTTCCTGCGCCTGACCGGCAGCCTGCTGCTGCTGTACGTGCACGGCCTGCCAAAGGTGCTGCACTTCAGTGAAGAGCTGACGCGTATTGAAGATCCGTTCGGCTTCGGGCCCTATGCCAGCCTGATCCCGGCCATCGTCGCCGAGGTAATTTGCCCGCTGTTTATCATTGCGGGCGTGTATACCCGCCTGGCGTGCCTGCCGATTATCGCCGTGCTGCTGGTGGCGATGCTGGCGGTGCACCCGAACTGGTCGATTGCCGAAGGGCAGTTTGGCTGGCTGTTGCTGATTATCTTTACCACCCTTGCCCTCACCGGCCCGGGCCAGTGGCGATTGCAGCGTAAGGCAGCGGAGAGGTTCGCATGACCCAGGTTAACGACGTTCGCGATGCACACGTCGAGACGACGCACACATCAACGGTTTCGCCCTGGCAGCCGCTTAGCCAGCCGGTGTTCAGGATGCTGTGGATCGCCACGGTGGTCTCTAACGTCGGCTCATGGATGAGCGATGTCGGCATCAACTGGAGCATGCTGACCCTGAGCGCCGATCCGCTGGACATCGCGCTGGTGCAGGCCGCCAGCAGCCTGCCGATGTTCCTCTTCGCCCTGCCGTCCGGGGTAATGGCGGATATCGTCGACCGACGTAAATACCTGCTCTTCTCCCAGCTGTGGGTGTTTATCGCCGCCGCCGGGCTGACGGTGCTCTCCTTCACCGGACACGTCACTCCCGCCGTTCTGCTGGTGGCGACATTTCTGCTGAGCGTCGGCGCGGCAATGAGCTCGCCGCCGTTTCAGGCCGTGGTGCCGGACCTGGTGAGCAAGCCCGAGCTGGGTGCCGCCGTGGCGCTGAACTCGCTCGGGGTAAACATCAGCCGGGCGATTGGCCCCGCGCTGGGTGGTTTTCTGCTGTCGCTCGCCGGGCCGTGGATGGTGTTTGCCCTGAACGCGCTGTCCGTGGTCGGCGTGGCGTGGGTACTGTGGCGCTGGCGTCAGGCCCCGACCGTGCAGCGTCTGCCGCCGGAGCATTTCTTCTCGGCGGTGCGATCCGGCATTCGCTACGTGCACGCCGCGCCGGTGCTGCGCAACGTGCTGGTGCGCACCGTGGCCTTCTTCGTTTTCGGCAGCGCGGGCTGGGCGTTACTGCCGCTGGTGGCGCGCCGCGAGCTGGGCTTAGGCCCGGCGGGCTACGGCGTAATGCTGGCGTGCATTGGCCTGGGGGCGATTGCCGGTGCGATTCTGCTGCCGCGCCTGCGCCAGCGGCTGAATGCCGACCGCCTGATGGTGGCCGCCAGCATGACCTTTGCCCTCACCATGCTTGCGCTGGCGTTTGTGCGCCACGTCTGGCTGCTTAACCTGTTTGAGTTTTTCACCGGCTTCGCGTGGATTGCGGTGCTCTCCACTCTCAATCTCGGCGCGCAGCGCAGCGCCGCCCGCTGGGTGAAGGCCCGCGCGCTGGCGGTGTATCTGACGGTGTTCTTCGGCTCGATGACCGCAGGCAGCGCCCTCTGGGGGCAGATCGCCTCCCGGTTCGGTACCCCAACCTCGCTGGTTGTCGCCACGCTGGGGATGGTGCTGGCGAGCGCGACGGTGTTCCGGTGGAAGCTGGAGAAAGATCCGGACCTGAACCTCGACCTGAGCGGTCAGCCGCTGGACGGCGTGGAGATTGACCTGCCAAACGAACGCGGCCCGGTGCTGGTCTCGCACGAGTACCTCATCGACCCGCAACACGCCAAAGCCTTCCTGGAGGCGGTCCACGAGCTGCGCCGGGTGCGCCGCCGCGCCGGGGCGATGAGCTGGGCGGTGTATGAAGATATCGAGCGCCCCGGTCTGTTTATCGAGACCTTCCTGATGGGCTCGTGGATTGAGCATCTGCGCCAGCAGGAGCGCCACACCATGAATGACCTCCTGCTGCAGAGCCGCGTTCTGGCTTTTCATCAGGGCACAACCTCACCGGCTATTCGCTACCTGGTCGCGCCGGTATAACCATAACCATCACCTGTACAGGAACACACTATGGCAACGTTTAAGGCAAAAGACGGCACGCAGATTTACTACAAAGACTGCGGCGCGGGTAAACCGGTTCTCTTCAGCCACGGCTGGCCGCTGGACGGCGACATGTGGGACAGCCAGCTGAACTACCTGGCCGAGCGCGGCTTCCGTGCCATCGCCTTTGACCGTCGCGGATTTGGCCGCTCGGATCAGCCGTGGAACGGTTACGACTACGACACCTTTGCGTCCGACATCAATGACCTGATCACCACCCTGGATCTGCGCGACGTGACGCTGGTGGGCTTCTCCATGGGCGGCGGCGACGTGACCCGTTACATCAATAACTACGGCAGCTCACGCGTCGCCGGTCTGGCGCTGCTGGGCGCGGTCACGCCGATCTTCGGTAAATCCGACTCCTTCCCGCAGGGTGTGGATCAAAGCGTATTCGACGGCATTCGCGACGGACTGCGTAAAGATCGCGCCCAGTTCATCAGCGACTTCGCCACCCCGTTCTACGGTACCAACGCCGGACAAACCGTTTCTGCCGGTGCCCTGACCCAGACGCTGAACATTGCCCTGCTGGCGTCGCTGAAAGGCACCATCGACTGCGTGACCGCGTTCGGCGAAACCGACTTCCGCCCGGATATGGCGAAAATCGACGTGCCGACGCTGGTGATTCACGGCAGCAACGACCAGATCGTGCCGTTTGAAAGCACCGGCAAGCTGGCGGCGGAGATGATCAAAAACGCCACGCTGAAGGTGTACGACAACGCGCCGCACGGCTTTGCGCTGACCCACCAGGACCAGCTCAACGAAGATCTGCTGGCGTTTGTGAAGTCGCTGTAATTTTCTGTAGGCCGGGTAAGGCGCAGCCGCCACCCGGCGCTTTCGCAGACGCGTTCCGCTCTGCCAGCAGCCGACAAATCTCCGCATGCTTCTCCTCGGTAAAGGTAAAGCGCGACATAAAGCCCATTCGGATCGCTGACCCCATCGCCGGCAGCAGGCAAATCCCGAAGAACAGCCCCGACAGCACGCTCTCGCTCTGGATTTGCGCCTGCGGCACGTAGCCTATCATCGTCAGAAACACGCCGATTAACCCGCCGCCCACCGCCACCGACATCTTGCCGGTAAAGGTCTGCCCGGAGAAAGTAATCGCCGCGCAGCGCTTGTGGGTGTGATACTCCGCGTACTCGATGGTGTCGGCAATCATCGACGAGGTGAGGATGTTGGTCATCATCACAAACAGGGTGCTCAGGCCGAGCAGGATAAACAGCATCGTCACCTGCTGATACCCGACAAACCACATCACCACGCGCACCGCCACGTCCAGCCCGCAGAGGATCATAAACAGCTTCCGCTTCTGCATCCGGCGCGTCAGCATCGGGGCGACCAGGCACAGCACTGCCGCGACAATCCCCATCACGCCAATCGCCATCTGCAGGCTGCCGTCGCCCAGGTTGTTGATAAAGAAGTAGATATACAGCCCGCCCGCCACGTTATGGAACACGCAGAAGAAGAACGACAGCAGGACGATAAACAGCGGCTTGTTCTGACGCAGGTTGTGGAAGGTATCGCGGATGGTCACCTTTTCCGGGCTCGGCGGCACGCGCTCTTTGATCTGCATAAAGCCGTTAAGCATCAGCGGCAGCCCCACCAGCATCATCACCAGCGCCGCCATAAAGTAACCTTTGTCGTTACTGTACTGGGCGAAGAACGCCGCCAGCTTCGGGAAGAAGATATTGGCGCAGGCAATCCCGGCGTTCACCCCGAGCATCGCCGCCGTCACCGCGCGGGTGCGCTGGGCGGAGTCGTTGGTCATCACCGACGACATCGACCAGAACGGAATATCGGAGATGGCATACAGCGTCCCCCACAGGATGTAGGTCACCCCGGCGTAGAGGATTTTGGTGGTCATGTCCGCTTCAATTTTATAGAACGACAGCAGCGTGACGCCGGTGATCAACAAAGGGGCGATTAGCAAAAAGTGGCGAAACTTGCCGAACCGGCTGTTAATGGTGTCCATAATGCTGGCAAACAGCGGATCGTGGACCGCGTCCCACGCGCGGGCAATCAGGAAAATGGTGCTCGCCGCCAGCGCCGAAATGCCCAGCACGTCGGTGTAAAAATAGTTGATAAACGAACCCACTAAACCAAAGCTAAAACACTGACCTAAACCATAACCAAAATAAGACCACAACTCGCGAGACGGTATTTTCATTGTCATTGCCATTGTTATATGCCTGCCTGGTTGCCCGGCGGTGGACCGCCGGGTCGATATTATTAGTCCTGCGCCTGCGGGGCGATCTTACGCAGCTGCTGCATTAAAGCGATTTCACGGCGTGAGAATGGAATGCCGTTTTCCTCAAACACGTCGTGGAACCAGAGGCGGCAGTAGTCCGTGGACTCCTTCATCACCACCGGCCACGGCAGCCACGTCTGGGTTTTGCCGCGCACCAGCCCCCACTGGTAGGGCGCGACCTTCGCCGCATACATCAGCGGGAGCTGCTCTTCGATGGTGCTGCCCACGTGGCGCGCCAGCCATTCGGTGCAGAACAGCGGACGACCGAGCGTTTGCAGCTGCTGGATAATCGCCGTCATGCGCCCGGTATGGGTGTAGGCGTGGAAGCTCACCACGTCCGAGAGCGCCAGCGCGGTCTGGTCCAGCGGATGCCGGAAGAACGTCTCGCCCTCCTCTTCCGGCGGCAGACGCCAGGCGCAGACGGTGAGCGGCTGGGTCGGGTCCTCCTCACGCACCCACCGGAACGCCAGCTTCATCAGCTCATGGGCGCAGGTCTCCAGCTTCGCGTCGTACTGCACCTCCTGCGTGCCCGTCGCGAAAATGCCGCGGTTACCCGGCTCGTTATAAAGATCCCACAGCAGCACGCGCTTGTCCGCGCGGAACTGGCGGACAACGTCGCGGATATAGCGCTCGATCTGCGGCCAGCAGTCGGGATTGCACACCTTATCCCGACCCGGGCTCGCCGCCGCCTGGCTGTTGTGCTTGCCCGGTACGGGCGGCTTTTGCGGGCCGAGGTACGGCTCGTCGCCGGAGAAGCCACAGTCGTCCATCAGGGTCAGCATGGTGCTGAACCCGCGGCCGTCGGCTATGGTCAAAAACCGGTCGATGCGCGCCATCAGCCCGTCGCGGTCATGCTCCCAGACGATAAACGGCAGGTTGATGCGCAGGGTGTTGTAGCCCGCCTCCGCCGCCCAGCCCAGTTCGCGGTCGATGGTCTCGGCATCGAAGGTCTCTTCCTGCCAGATATCGGTCCAGTTCACCGCCGTCGACGGCAAATAGTTAAACCCGCACAGCCAGCCTTTTTGCTCATACCACGCCTGTGCCTGCTCCCTGCTCCACTGCTCTTTCATTACGCGTCCTCTTACTGATAATATTTAGCTAATAAATATTAGTTGCGGGATAAATGCGCAAATCAAGGCACGCCGAAAAGCGACGGCCTTCACAAAGTTCGCGCTTCGATGAATGAGAAACGTGATCGACGGCGCGTAAGCGCGCGGTTAGGGTATGATGCGAATTCGCGAAAGGGAGAGGACGGATGAAGCGAAAACCGAAAGTGACGATGAACGATATTGCGCGGGCGGCAGGGGTGTCGCAGGCGACGGTATCGCTGGTGCTTAACCAGTCCCGCAACATCAAGCTCAGCGACGACACCCGCCAGCGGGTGATTAACGTGGCCACCGAGCTCGGCTACGACCGCCTCCCCGCCGTTCACGCCCCGCGCAACCAGGAAGAGATCGCCCTGCTGGTCAGCTCCATGCAGAGCTTCGACCCGTTTATCGACGCCATCAGCCAGGCGCGGGAAGCCGCGTGGCGCAACGAGACCCTGCTCACCATCTACGACTACGGCGACGACATCGAGCTGGCGCTGAACATCATCCGTCAGCTGGAGAAGCGCAACTGCATCGGGATTATTCTCGCGTCTCCTGTCACCACGCTGGTGGACATGACGGCCTTCGAGGACTGCACCCGCATACCGCTGGTGTTGCTCAACCAGCGCGACCCCGGCTCGCCGCTGCTGCCGTCATTTATTCCGGACGACTACGCCAACGCTTTTCAGGTCACTAAACACCTGATTGCCTGCGGTGCGACGCGCATCGCCCACATTACCGGGGAGAGCTGGATGGAGGCCTCCCGCCAGCGTCTGGCGGGCTACCAGGCGGCGCTGGAACAGGCCGGACTCGCGTGTGACGAGGGCCTGGTGCGCCAGACCAACTGGCAGTTCAGCGAGTCCTTTACCGCCACCACGTCCCTGCTGGAACTGGCCGAGCGCCCGGACGCCATCTTCTGCGCCAGCGACTGGCTGGCGATTGGCTGCTATCAGGCGCTGGCGGTGAACGACGTGCGCATCCCGCAGGACATGCTGCTGGCGGGCTACGACGACCAGAAGATCTCCGAGCAGCTCACTCCGCCGCTGACCAGTATCCAGCTGCCCTACAGCGAGCTGGGACGGCTGGCGGTGGAGTACCTGTGCAATCAGGAAGATGCCGCCACGCACGTGACGCTGGCGGGCAGGCTGAAGGTGCGCGCCTCAAGCCTCGTCTGAGGTAAACACCATGCCCGCATAGGGCTTCTCGCGACACGCCGCCAGCCGCACGGCGAGGCTGCCCACGTGCAGCTCCAGCTTGTGCCCGTCCGGGTCGAGAAAATAGAACGACGACCCCTCGCTTTTGTTCTGCTTCCAGACGGTGACGCCCGCCTGCTCCAGCTTGTTCGAGAACGGTTCAAAATCCGCTTCTGCGACGGTAAACGCGTAGTGGGTGTAGTCGCTCTCCTGCGGCGGCACATTCTGGCGCGCCTCGTCGTACGACAGGCAGACCCACAGATCGCCGCAGGTGAGATAGGCCCCGGTATTCCAGCGGGCGTGGAGCGTCAGCCCCAGCAGCTCGTGCCAGAAGGTGATGCTTTTTTGCAGGTCGCTGACCGCGAGGGTCAGGTGGTTGAGTGATCGCAGCATAATGTGCCCTTTTGTTTTTCGCGCCGGACGTGATACGGTAAAAGCATGAACATAAACCACGCCGTGCTCACCGTAAACCGCTGGTGGCTGCCTTCTTAAAGGCGGCTCGGAGTTGTTTTCCCCATTTTCAGATAGCCGCCGAAAGGCGGCTTTCTCACATCTAAGACCCCTTTCGGCAACTGCACATTCAGGAGTCTTTATGAACGCACCCACCATCCTCACCGGCGACCGCCCAACCGGCCCGCTGCACCTCGGCCACTTCGTCGGATCGCTGCGCCAGCGCGTGGCGCTCCAGCAGACGCACAACCAGTTTGTGCTGATTGCCGACCTGCAGGGGCTGACCGACAACGGCAGCAACCCGCAAAAAATCCGCGACAACATCCCCGAAGTGCTGGCCGACTACCTCGCCGCGGGCATCGACCCGAACCTGACCACGATCTGCCTGCAGTCCGCCCTGCCCGCCCTCGCCGAGCTGACGATGCTGTATATGAACATCGTCACCGTCGCCCGCGTTGAGCGTAATCCGACGGTGAAAAACGAGATTGTGCAGAAGGGCTTTGCCCGCTCGCTGCCGGTCGGGTTTATGGCCTACCCCATCAGCCAGGCGGCGGACATCACGGCGTTTAAGGCCGAGTGCGTACCCGTCGGCGACGACCAGCTGCCGATGATTGAACAGACCAACGAGATTGTGCATAAGATGAACAGCCTGCTGCCCGCCCCGGTGCTGCGCCACTGTAAGGCGATGCTGAGTGACACCAGCCGCCTGCCCGGCATCGACGGCAGCGCCAAGATGTCGAAATCGCTGGGCAACACGCTGCACCTTTCGGCCAGCGAAGAGACCATTCATCGTGCGGTCAGCGCCATGTACACCGACCCGAACCACCTGAAGGTGAGCGACCCGGGGCAAATTGAGGGGAACGTGGTGTTTACGTACCTCGATGCGTTTCATCCGGATAAGGCGAAAGTGGCGGCGATGAAGGCGCACTATCAGGCGGGCGGGCTGGGTGACCGGGTATGTAAGGACGAGCTGGAGGCGTGTTTGCAGGAGCTGATTGCGCCAATGCGGGAGCGGAGGACGATGTATATGCGGGACAAGGGGGAGCTGATGGCGATGCTGAAGCGCGGGACCGAACGGGCGCAGGGGGTGACGCAAGGGACGTTGAGGGAGGTGAAGGTTGGGTTGGGGGTGCCGGTGTTTTAAAATAAGGTCATGCAGCGTATGTATTCAAATAATACATACGCCGCATAATATTATTTATCGGCAATTCAGCGAATATTACATTTATTATTAACAGGAACCATTACTACCCCTTCTTTAAAAGATGACCAATATCAATCTGGATATTTATTTCGGAATTTAGCCCAGCTTATTAACCACTTTATGACTATTCGCCATACAGTCTAAAACCTAGCATTGCTGCATTTACTCTTCTGCCCCTACCAGGAATTGTCATGCAGCTTTATACCAATGAATTCACCGCTGAGTTGAAAGCGGAAATAGATCGTTCGCCTTTTTCCGATGAAGAACTGGCCGCCATGCCTGAGGACGCGCGCGCCATCATTGCTGAACAGGAAGCCTTTCTTCGACAACATCCCGTCACCACCATCTGGCGGATCGCCACAGCTGGCAGCCAGACCCGACTGGGCGGCGTTGTTCTTCCCGTCGAACGTGAAGCCACAATGCTTATGGACGATGGGAGTTACACCAGCGTGATTGTCGAAGGAGACTGTGTGGCCTATCCGGATGGAACGCTCGCCACGATTATGACCTCAGCAGGCGAAGCGTTTTCCTGGAGACGTCAGGGCGTTGCGCTGGTCGGCAGCCTTCTTGATAACGATGACGAGATTATCAGCACACCGCTCGGCAGTATTTATCTGGTCACCCGCGAAGGTATTCCACCTCAAGAGGATTTCTTAACCTGGCCCGGAGAATAGGCCATGGGCTACCGTTCCACGAACTACGGCCGCGGTCAGGCGCTGCACGGCGACAGAACGACCACAGGCGCAATATGCTGCAGCACCCTACCCAACTGCACCGAGCATGGTCGCGGCGTTATCCGCGTTGGCGATAAAACCACAGCATGCCCTAAATGCGGCAAACAGGGCGTTGTTGCAGACGGCGAACCCCACGTTAACTGGATGGGGCAAACCTCAGCCGTCGATGGTTCTGTCGTCATCTGTGGCTGCCCGCACGGAACCAACCGCGTGATCGCCCCATCGGGAGAGTGGCTCGGCTCCGGCCCCTCTCCTGAACAGATCGCACAGGAAAAGCATCAGGCCATGCTCGCAGCGCGCCGAAAAGAGGAAGAGGCCCAAGCACAGCGACAAGCTGAAGAACGCGATCGCAACCGGGTCTTTGCAAAATCCTGCCTGCGTGGTGAAGGTTGTAATGATGCAGGCACCGGAAGCGAGCCGCACACCAACTTCGCCGAGATGGCATTTTACCAGGCCATGCCCAACGACGCCGCGCAGCACGCTCAGGCAGCAAAGCGTAAGGCGATTCCAAAGCCAAAGCACCGCAGCGCGCTTTATCTCTGGTGGAATGGGCATCACGAGGAGATGGACTATCAGGCGGCCATTGCGGCCGAAGAGAGGGCCTGGACCGCGCGGAACGCGATAGCCGATGCCAGCAAACTCGTACTGATTGGCGGGCGTACCATCACTTCCGGCACATGGGCCGTGCGCGGCGCTGCACTTGGCGAGATAGCGACGGGAGGCCTTGGTGCACCTGTCGCAGGGCTGCTGATAGGGATGTATCCCGGCAAGCTGAACGATGGCGAGCAGGATTTTATCGACAGGATGCGCGCCGAACAGATGCGGGAAGCCCCTACCCGCGTTCGCTTTACCTGGGAGGACGACGCCAGCGGTAACCCGACACCACGCGGCTGGCATACGCCGCCGGGCAAAGACAGCGTGCGCGTACGCACGATGGAGTGGGATAGCCGACGCCAGGCATACACCTTTACCACCGAAGAAAACCCCGGCATCACCCTCATCTGGACACCGGACCGCACCGGAGAGAGTAAGCCATGGGATACGGGCAATCAGAGCCCGGTACGGATACCGAACCCGGTTGTGGTTGATCCGCTGCCGGAGGATACGGGGATGGGTGTGACGACTAGCCCGACACCGGAAGAGAAGACGTTTGCGGATTATATTCTGATTCTGCCGGTGGGCGGGGTGCCGCCGATTTATGTCTATATCCGCCACAATCCCGGACAGGTCACAGGCAAGGGGCAGAAAATTAGCGGCATTTGGTTATCTGATGCGAATACGGGGAATGGGTCTCCTATTCCAAGCCAGATAGCGGATCGATTACGTGGGCAGACATTTACGGAATTTGACCAGTTTCGTAAGGCATTTTGGCTAGAAGTCTCGAGGGATCCGGTACTGCTGGAGCAATTCAACCGAGGGAATATTGGTAACATCAAGGTAGGGAAAGCACCGTCACCACGAGAAAATGAGCAGGTAGGCGGTAAAGTGAAATATGAGATTCACCACATAAATCCTATAGTTGAGGGTGGTGAAGTATACAACATTGATAATATGGGGATACCGCCTGACCGTCATCGCGTATGGCAGACTGACTGCGGTCTGAAGGATAAAAAGGCGCAATTCCCACCCTGTCATAGCCCTCTTTCTGAAGGGCGTTCACCGTGAGCGCATCGCGCATATTTCCCTGCTGAGCGGTATTGAGTAAAGCGGCTGTTTTGTCATTGACCGCCTTCAGGGCATTGCCGCCCTGAGGAGTCAGAAAGAAGGTGTAACGTTGCGGGTGAACCTCACCATACACATCCAGTGCAAATGACATGGAAGGCAGCATCAGCACGGCCAGACTCAGAAGTAATGTAATGATATTGCGCACAGCAATCCCCTTGTATTGATAAATGAAGTAGTGAAAGAAAAATGTCGGTTGATTCCAGCTGGAATACGTCACAGCGGCATAACGGCCTGTACAGGTATTCAGCACGCAGCAGCGTTATGTCTGTTACTGAAAAAGAAATTCAGTGACTGACGCAGTCCTGCCAGGTGATGTCCTGCAGCGCCTCCCGGAGTCCGGCAGTTTTGAAGGATTTTGAGAGATTCTGTCCCATGGAGGTGACGGTGACCTGACCACGGTCACCGGAGTTTTTCAGGGCCATAAAAGCGGCTCCGCCCAGTGAATACGTTTTTGAATCGATGTTCAGTCCCGGCTCTGCGAGGCCGGTTTCAGAGGACACGCGGTAATCTTCAGCCGGTACGCTATAGGCAAGGGCCAGATGCCCGCCAGTACAGGTAAGCGTGAGGCGCTCGTTGCTGACATTGTCTGTGTTAATTTCAAATTCCATCGCACTGATGGTGCCGAACCAGCTTCCCCATTGCTGGTCCAGGATGACGGCGTGCGAAGCGGTACTGAATACTGCAGCACTGAAAAGCAAGGCAGAGGGCGACTTCAGCATAGTTGTTCCTTACTGAGTGTTTTATAAATGAAAAATGGCCTTTTGCTGTACAAAAGGCCATCTGATCGTATGCATTTGAGAGGGGACGGGATAATCGTTAATACAGATCAGTTTTAAGAAATTGATCGTTATTATCTATTGCAAAAAACGATCAATAGCCAACCATCAATAGTTTATAGCTATCACACTATAAGTATCGATCGGTACAACAGATCAATGTACATAAGCCACACCAGTAATACATACTGGCGCGACTTCATATGAGTGATATAGGTGCGAAAAGATCTGGAATGCAACGGTGTAATAAATTTTATTATCGCTACAAAACTAATATCCGGAAATGTAATCCTTAATAAGGAAAATCCATGAATGGTTTATTGTTATTTTTGTTTGCATCTTCATCATCAACAGAAGGTGATGTCTGGTTTTGTTCACACACTTCCCTGAGTGCTTCCGCGAGTGTTTTTTCACGAGGTAATTCTCTAATGGATGGAATTTGGCTGGCAGTGAGATCAGTATCGTCTGCCTCTGTCGTTTCAGGTGATAGCGTTGATTTTTTTATGATTCGATACTTCTTCCTGAAATGTACGCCTTCCCATGCTTTATTAAAGCGCTTTAAAAAACCAGAGTCTTTATGATACCAACATGTGTAGAGACAGCGAATTATAAGGCGTTTCTCAGCATTGCTGGACGGTTTAAGATATTGCATCAAAGTGATAGTATTTATGCTTGCTGAATCTTCACTTATATGTTTGAGAGAACTGTGAGTGGCATAATCGTTATAACCGACAGAAGATGGGCAATGTCGAGCGAGCTCAGTTAATGTTGATATCGGGTGCTGTTGTGGCATATGTTGAGCAACCTGAGCCAATGTGACTATATGCGGTGTTTGCTTATTATCTTGAGCATCCATTTCGCCACTGCTGTTATGTAACGCACCCTGACTGCTATTCTCCTGTTTTTTTCTCTCTGACTCTTTATTTTCCTTCCTTTTTTTTGCACCTGCTTTTATGTTGGTTCTGTTTTTTTGAAGATACTTCCATGCCCACTCACATTTTTCTTTTTCTTTCTTGGTTAAAGGAAATACATCCTTGTAGTTATACAATCGATACCATTCGGCCCTTATGGCATTCAGTAGCTCTATTTTCCCCTTTAAGCTGGAATCACAGCGATCAAAGAAATCAGTGATTGTCAGGAGTCGTTCTGTGTGGCTTGCAGGATACTGAATAAGATCGAGGTAATCGTAAGTTAATATTGTTGGTACGTATGGAGAGCCATAATCGCTTACATCAAGAGAAGTAAAAGCAACCGGAAGTGTTTTGATATTTATTGTTCTTATTGCAATCCAGACATAATAACAAGCATCCTGACATTTTTTGAACCAGGCGAAATCACGTGAAGGAATGAAACTTTCAGTAATGTGCCCCCGACTGGCTCTGCCAAATGTATTAGCTATATCAGGATGATAAAAGGAACGCACTGCAGAGTTAATGACTCTGGATGCCCTCTTAATGTCCAGAGAATATAAATAGCTTATACTTATCGCATTAACAAACGGCTTCAGTTGATAATTTAGCAGGGCAGATTCATTTTTGTATAACCATCGATAAAACCTTAATTCCCTTTCGTTTTTTAGCTTCACATCTGACTTGTTTCCGTTCATTCAATCCCTCTTCTGTACCATACCGTCCTCCCCCTTCTGCACGAACCCTTCAGGGTGTTTCGTAGGGGAACGCATAGCGTTAATCATAGCAAATACATAGGGAAAAACGTAGGTGCAAAATCACTCACAACCACTATGAATACTGTTTTTTTTCCAGAAAAATCAAAAAAAACATTGTCCCGATAGTACTCGACCAAAGTGCCTGCTACAAGCATAAGAAACACTCCCAAAAAGCAGAGCAAAAAGGCTCCATGGTATCTATACAACCAAGGGGCAGAAGTAAACTCTATTACAACCCTCATCCTCCGGACAATAAAAGTAAAATCGTACATCTGTGACCTATCCATTTGAAAGGATGCCGCCCGGCGTCCTCCTGATACACTCATTTGGAGAAGTCATGAACGAGATTGATATTTATAAAGACCGGTTCGTTGATATGCTTTTCATTACTGAACTGACCGGCCAGTCAGATAAGTGGTTTTATAAATTAATACAGGATGGCAAGTTCCCCAAACCGATTAAGTTTGGGCGTAACTCTCGCTGGACTGAACGTGAAGTCAAAGAGTGGCTGGAAGAAAGAATAAAGAGTTCCAGACAGTAAACCAGCCGTAAGAAGATACACAATAAAGAACACTAACTTTATACTACATTTTAATCCAATCCCCCCTTTCGGCATAAGGGCTCAGATAGAACCTCATTGCCGCTATTTATATTATTGCATTTAATAATCACTTACTGAATACAGATATCTGTCTATAATCGTACCTAATTAACCAACCATTACTTACGTATTATTCAAACAGAGTGATAAGCTATTTGATAATCATTAGTTCACAGTTACCCTACTAAAGGTTAACAGATACAATATCACTCAGTTACTATGCATAACTGGTGCTACGCCGTACTCCATCTAACTTATTAACTATCAGATACCCCTCCCCCATTAAACCTGCCATAAAGCAGTACCGTATAAGTACAGAGATATCTGTAAGTCATTTCCATCATCCAATTATTGCCTGCCAGTAATCGCTGGCAGGCACCTTTACGAGTATTTATAATGAACTTACCTGATAACGTTTTATCATCACATGCTGATATCTACATTGATAATGACCAGCTGAATCTGGTTATTACTACCGACCACGAATCAAGAGACCAGATAGAATCTCTTGATACCTGTCTTAAAAATCTGAGCAAATATTCTTCGTTGCCTTTTACTGTCATGTTTAATCGCACTGATTATAAGCAGAATGAAGGTGCTATATGGCTGCTGGATGCACTACGCTATCTGGAAATACTGGAGAAAGCTTACCTGAATAACCGTGTAGCCAATCCCCGTATCGCACTGTTTCGTCGACTGGTCAATCAAACCGATTTAGGTCTCCGTGTTCGTAACGGGAAAATATTATCATCAGACCCAATAACAACAGCTGAGTTGCTGAACAAGCTTGCACAGGATTATCGCTCAGCCGTTCACCAGCCTGATTTCAAAAAAGCATACAAAAAATATAAACGGACTTCGGTGAAAAACCTGAAAGGTGCATGGAATTATCTCCTTCATCTGCAGTCCCGCTATTCGCGTCTTCTGGTATTACGGGTGGATTTATCCTGGAATGATGAACATAAATCAGCGATCACCGCTGATATGGCCCGTGCATGCCGTCAGAAGCTACTTCGTAACATGAAAAAGAATCCATTATTTCGCCATGTGCTCGGAACTGTATGGAAACTTGAGTATGCTCCTTCCCGACAGTTTCACTATCACATGCTCTTTGTGCTGAATGGTCACAAGGCACAGCAGGACGTCAGCCTGGCCCGGGCATTCGGTGAGTACTGGAAAGACACCATCACTGAAGGCAAAGGGCATTATTACAACTGTAATGCGCACAAGGACCGTTATACCGAGTGCGGTATAGGCAAGCTGGAGCGTGGGAATACATCAATGGAAAAAGGGTTGCTTAAGGCAGTCAGCTATCTGACCAAGATTGATGCCTGCGCGCGTCTGGTACTCCCGGGGAATGCCAGGACCTTTGGTCGGGGTGAAATCAAAGTGCTGAAAACAAGAAAGAAACAGCGCAGATCGTAATACTAATCTTTTCTGCTCACCCTATTTAACCCTACAAAGCCAGCGCACCACGCTGGCTTTTTTTATGCTACGGAGCTGATTATGTACCATTTTGTTTTTGCCCCTGAAGCCGTCACCAGACGAGGGGAATGGATAATACCGGAGACTGTCGAGCAGAAGGATTATGACTCGCAGTTCTGTGTCAGTTGTAAACTGAAAATTGGCGTTCATGTCGATCCACTGACGAGTGTGAAGAGTTTTGTTCACCAACCAAGGGAGATTCAACACCTCAAGCATTTAAAGGCTTGCAGATTCAACCGAATAGTCGAAGCCTCTGATATGCCAAAAGATCTAGGGCAAGATTTCCCCTCCTTCACAAAGCTTCGGTTGCGTCAGGCCACAGTGGTACAGAACTGGCACTGTGTCTGGTGCCAGCTTTGCTGGCATAGCGAAAAATGCTGTCCGCTTTGCAAAAACTGGATATTTGCCATTAGTTGTCGTGATGAATGAAGCGGCTAAACACATTAATGATAATTATATTTTAATTCATTAAAATCAGCAATATATAAATATAAAAATTGTGAAATGTGATATTCGTCAAAGCATGTCAAAAAGTTTTGACTGTTCTTTGGGCATCATTCGCAATTGTCTAACAACTTGATAGGATAGGAACAATCTCAAAAAGGAAAATGACATATGGCATACGAAGCTCAAATCAGCCGTACTAATCCAGCAGCATTTCTTTTCGTCGTCGATCAATCAGGTTCAATGTCCGACAAAATGTCTTCCGGCCGAAGCAAGGCTGAGTTTGTCGCCGATGCTCTTAATCGAACTTTAATGAACCTAATCACTCGCTGCACCAAGTCTGAAGGCGTACGTGATTATTTCGAAATTGGTGTTTTGGGTTATGGCGGTCAAGGGATTTCTAATGGTTTCTCTGGTTCACTGGGAGGACAAGTCCTCAATCCAATTTCTGCTCTCGAACAGAATCCAGCCAGAGTAGAAGATCGCAAACGGAAGATGGATGATGGAGCTGGTGGGATCATCGAGACAGCAATTAAGTTTCCAGTATGGTTCGATCCTATTGCTAGTGGCGGCACGCCTATGCGTGAAGCCCTGACCAGGGCCGCCGAAGAGTTGGTGACTTGGTGTGATGCCCATCCGGATTGCTATCCTCCGACTATTCTGCATGTGACTGACGGCGAATCAAACGACGGTGACCCGGAAGAGATTGCCAATCATCTACGACAAATTCGCACCAATGACGGTGAAGTTCTGATTCTTAATATCCATGTCAGTTCTCTCGGAAATGATCCAATCAGATTCCCCTCCTCAGACACTGGCTTACCGGATGCCTACGCTAAACTGCTTTTCCGTATGTCCAGCCCTCTTCCGGAACATCTGGTGCGTTTCGCGCAGGAAAAAGGTCATACGGTTGGTATAGAATCTCGTGGATTCATGTTCAATGCTGAGGCTGCCGAACTCGTCGATTTCTTCGATATCGGAACCCGCGCTTCTCAGTTGCGTTGATTCAGCAATGAAACTGGAGTTCTTAGGGACAGTTCCGAAAGATCCTGAATACCCTAAGGCGAATGAAGATAAATTTGCCTTCTCCGAAGATGGGAGAAGGTTGGCGCTATGTGATGGCGCGAGTGAGTCCTTCAACTCAAAGTTATGGGCCGATCTTCTTGCTCGTAAATTTACTGCAGATCCGAAAGTAAATCCTGAATGGGTAGCATCTGCTTTAGCGGAATATTCTGCCACGCATGACTTCCCTTCTATGTCCTGGTCCCAGCAAGCGGCATTCGAAAGAGGTAGTTTTGCGACGCTAATAGGTGTAGAGGAATTTGAAGAGCATCAGGCGGTAGAGATTCTTGCTATTGGAGATAGCATCACCATGTTGGTTGATTGCGGGAAACTCATTTGCGCATGGCCTTTCGATAATCCAGAAAAATTTAATGAGCGGCCAACACTGCTTGCTACGCTGTACGCTCATAACGATTTCGTCGGTGGAAGCACTTTCTGGACACGGCATGGGAAAACTTTTTACCTTGAAAAACTCACCCAACCCAAACTCCTCTGTATGACAGATGCGCTCGGCGAATGGGCACTGAAACAAGCGCTGGCTGAGGATTCTGGTTTTATCGAATTACTTTCGCTGCAAACTGAAGAAGAGCTTGCAGAGTTAGTTCTGAGAGAGCGTGCAGCAAAACGTATGCATATCGACGACTCAACGCTGCTTGTACTATCGTTTTAACGCGGAAAGTAAAGATGCCTTACCCATCTCTTGAACAATACAACCAAGCGTTTCAGCTACATAGTAAGCTGCTAATCGATCCTGAATTGAAATCTGGTACCGTTGCCACGACAGGGTTGGGTCTCCCCCTAGCCATCAGCGGTGGCTTTGCACTGACCTATACAATCAAATCAGGCGCTAAGAAATACGCCGTTCGTTGCTTTCATAGAGAGTCAAAAGCCTTAGAACGCCGTTATGAGGCTATATCTAAGAAAATTTCAAGCCTTCGCTCGCCCTACTTTCTCGATTTCCAGTTTCAGCCCCAAGGGGTCAAAGTCGAAGGAATATCATACCCTATCGTCAAAATGGCATGGGCCAAGGGAGAGACGCTAGGAGAGTTCCTTGAGGTCAACAGGCGTTCTGCACAAGCAATAGCGAAACTATCTGCATCAATTGAATCACTTGCCGCCTACCTTGAAAAAGAAAAAATTGCACATGGTGATTTCCAGACTGGAAACCTGATGGTTTCCGACGGAGGTGCAACCGTCCAGTTAATCGACTATGACGGCATGTTCGTTGATGAGATTAAGACATTAGGAAGCTCGGAGTTGGGGCATGTCAATTTTCAGCATCCCCGTCGTAAAGCAACGAATCCGTTCAATCACACCTTGGATCGTTTCTCACTAATTTCACTCTGGCTGGCTCTTAAAGCCTTGCAAATCGATCCGTCCATTTGGGATAAATCAAATTCGGAACTGGATGCAATCATTTTTCGAGCTAATGACTTTGTAGACCCCGGTTCATCTTCCATCTTAGGGATGCTATCGGGAATTCAACAGCTTTCCACCCATGTAAAGAATTTTGCCGCAGTCTGCGCTTCAGCGATGGAAAAAACGCCTTCCCTCGGTGACTTCATTGCAAGTAAAAACATTCCCATATCGCTAGCTTCGATCAGTATGAATGGGGATATTCCAGCCAGCAGACTGAAACCCGGTTATATCGGTGCCTACACCGTCCTGTCAGCCTTGGACTACAGTGCTTGCCTTCAGCGAGTTGGTGATAAAGTTGAAGTTATCGGGAAGATTATTGACGTCAAACTCAATAAGACCCGAAATGGCAAACCATATATCTTTGTTAACTTCGGAGATTGGCGCGGTAATATCTTTAAAATATCAATATGGAGTGAAGGCATTAGCGCTTTACCTTCAAAACCTAATGCCTCATGGGTCGGGAAATGGATTAGTGTAATCGGTCTTATGGAACCGCCCTACGTCAGTGGGAAATACAAATATTCACATATATCAATAACAGTTACGACCATCGGGCAAATGACCATTCTTTCAGAAACAGATGCCCGTTGGCGCCTTGCTGGACCAAACGATAGTCGACAAATATCAACTTCTACTAGCAGCAATCAGGAAGCATTGGAGCGCATTAAGGGTAAGAGCACTACTTCAACCCCTAAGCCTGTGAGCACTAACGCCACAACTGCAAACCAGGCAATCCTCAACAAGTTACGGGCTTCTACTCAAACTGTAGCACCAGCAAGAGCGCAAACTCAGCATGTAGTACCTAATAAATCATCAACGCATTATGTAGCACCGACGAGAACATCAGCTTCACAGCCGGTATCACCAGCTCAAAGCATTCCGAGTAAGACAGTTACTTCAAATCAACAGACTTCTAAGACAAATATAATCATAAAGATTTTCAAATGGCTTTCGAGATTGCTGCATTAATCAGCAAGACGGGCGATCTGCATATCACGATGCTTGTTTCCTAACTATCGGAAAATGAGGTAAAAAATGGACGCAGAGAAAATTCAGTCAGATATAGATGCTCTTTTAACATATATGAACGATGACATGGAGAACCTCGGAGAGACGATCAAAACTGTTTCATTTGGATTTGATATGGACCAGAACGATCGCATTGCTATTGACGAGCGGCTTCACTGGTCTGAAGAGTATTTGTTCAAAATCATCAACATCTGCCATTCCCGTTCTCTTCTACGTAAGGACTATGGAGATTTTGAACATGTATCCCTGACAGAAGAAGGCCAGAGCAGGGCTATATCAGTCAAACATGGGAAAAATCGTTCTTACGAGTTAGGAGCCAGCATGCAAATCGCGACGCTAAATGTTCATGGGCCAGCACAAGTTGGTAACGGTAATACACAAAACATTCACAATGTATTTAATCAATTACTTCAGCAGATCGAGAAATCCTCCGCTTCTGATGAAGAAAAACAGGAAGCTAAAAACCGCTTGGCTAAATTTTTGGAACATCCTTTGGTTGGCTCTATTGTCGGAGGTCTTGCTGGTTCTCTTCCAGGTCTAATGGGATGATGGAGAATCTTAAAAAAACGATCCGACTGCGCTGTGCATTCTGCCGCTCGGAACAGTTCGCCTTACCTTACGAGGGTTACGCCCCCCCAAGTCATAGCGTTGTCGTTTGTGCCAACTGTGGGAGGGAAAACGACGTCACATCTCTGCTCATCGTTGCTAAATCGAAAGGGATGGAAATAGCTGAAGATTATGCTGATGAACTAGTTGAAAAGATGACGAAAAATCTGTTCAAAACTTTTAAAAACAGTAAATTCATAAAGATAAAGTGATTACAAAAAGCATCATGGAGGACGTATGTCAAAGACCAAAGTACTTTTTGCTTATTGCCATGAGTTAGATCGATGTATATCGATTGATGAAGCAAGAACAGAATTCTTTTCAAGAAAACCGCACGACAGACAACGGTTCACTTTCTCCTGCGGCGATCGCAACTGCAACGTCACCATTAGTGGCGTTAATTACCATGTCAAAGCTGAAGACGGTAAAAAGTTCAAAGTTGCACATTTTCGTTCTCCACATCCCCATAATCTGGGATGTGAATGGATGCAGTTTTCTGAGGAAGCTAACCAGCCCCGTCAATCTAATGAAACAGAGGCTGACTACACAGAAAGAAAGGCAAGGCAGAAGCTAAATGATTTTATCAATTGCTTCGATCCTTGTACTGATGAGAAAGATTCTCAGCAAAAAGAATCTGGACAACTTACATCACTTTCGCAGGTAAACTCCCCCGTCAAAGACGATGATTTGTCTGACGAGAAATCCCACAAGTGGAGTCGTTATACACGAACTAACCAGCTACAGCGCCTAAATAGATGCGCGGAATAGTAGATCACTGAAAGGGAACTCAGCCCGGATTGTGCGATCTGATCAATCGCCAAACCAACCAAAACCACCAACCGGACTGAGCGATGCCGATCATAGCACCAATACCCCGTGGCGAACGACGCCTGATGCAGAAAGCTATTCATAAAACGCGCGATAAAAATCATGCCCGCAGACTCACGGCCATGCTGATGCTTCATCGGGGTGAACGGGTCAGCGATGTTGCCAGAACTCTCTGTTGTGCTCGTTCATCCGTTGGTCGCTGGATTAACTGGTTTACGCACTCAGGTATTGAAGGCCTGAAATCCTTACCCGCAGGGCGCTCCCGACGCTGGCCTTTTGAACATATCTGCACCCTGTTACGTGAGCTGATAAAGCATTCTCCCGGCGATTTTGGTTATCAACGTTCACGCTGGAGCACCGAATTACTGGCATTAAAAATCAATGAGATAACCGGTTGCCAGTTACATGCAGGAACCGTTCGCCGCTGGTTGCCATCTGCGGGGCTTGTATGGCGCAGGGCCGCGCCAACTCTGCGTATCCGTGACCCACATAAAGATGAAAAGATGGCGGTAATCCACAAAGCGCTGGATGAATGCAGCGCAGAGCATCCGGTATTTTATGAAGATGAAGTGGATATCCACCTTAATCCTAAAATCGGTGCGGACTGGCAGTTGCGCGGACAGCAGAAACGGGTAGTGACGCCGGGGCAGAACGAAAAATACTATCTGGCCGGCGCACTGCACAGTGGCACGGGTAAAGTCAGCTACGTGGGCGGCAACAGCAAAAGTTCAGCGCTGTTTATCGCTCTGCTGAAGCACCTGAAAGCCACTTACCGGCGGGCGAAAACAATCACGCTGATCGTTGATAACTACATTATCCATAAAAGCCGCGAAACACAGCGCTGGTTGAAAGCAAATCCCAAGTTCAGGGTAATTTACCAGCCGGTTTACTCGCCGTGGGTGAATCATGTGGAACGGCTATGGCAGGCACTTCATGACACGATAACCCGTAATCATCAGTGCCGCTCAATGTGGCAGTTACTGAAAAAGGTCCGCCATTTTATGGAAACCGCCAGCCCATTCCCCGGAGGAAAACATGGTCAGGCAAAAGTGTAGCGGTATTAGGCGCAGCTATTTAGTAGACACCTGGCAAGAAGCTAAGAGAACTCTTACATACGACGAGTTTAGAGCTTTAAGACTAAGAGTCACAAACTACGGGAATATTCATTTCCATAAATACATAACTCATATTCAGAAAGGGCTAAAAAGCCAATACGCAGGTGTCATTTTCGGCGGTGGCTCTTTGGTGAAACGCTATGGTCGTGGTTTTCTCATTAATTTCTTCGACAAACATAACGATAAACCAATTCGTCTGTATATCGATAAGAACCTTATGGAGAAAGGACGAATCAGTCATTATATTGATGAAATATTATCAACAGGAAATGTGAGATATTTTCGTGTCTTTTTGTTAAATCCAGAAGTCTCCGAAAAAAAAGACCGCGCTGGCAAGCCAGTTATGAACCTTGAGATATCAAGCCTGCAACAATTGGCGATTTACTACGAACTCGACTCTTCTGAAGATAATGATTTTGATTGACAGTAGCATACTAAATTTATAAAAAGGAGAAGTATTTATGGCCCCTGGATATGTATGCATTTTAATCAACTCAAGCATGCCAGGATTAATTAAAATCGGTCGAACGCTACGCGACTCACGCATGCGTGCGCGTGAGCTCTTCTCCACTGGAGTACCAACACCGTTTCAAGTTGCTTTTGAGCTGTTTGCTGAACAACATGAAGCTCTCGAGGCTATGGTACATAATGAATTGAATGATTTTCGAGTTAATGCGGCACGCGAGTTTTTCCGCTACCCACTCGACAAGGCCGTTGCATTACTAATTAAGCTGGCAACCCCCCTTAAAAAGTATGTGGCCGAGGATATAACGCTACGGCTTAGAGAAAAATATCCTTTATATATACGTCCAGAAATTGTAGCGGTAAGGATTGTTCAAATGCCCGGAGGTGTCTGGCTAGAGATTACGACTGAGAAAGAAATCGCTGGATACCTCATAGAGCAGACAACCCAACGAACAGATCTGGCATTCATTGTTGACACAGACGAGGCATTCTTTCGGCCAGAAGATGATATCCGTTTAAATGCGAATAAGCTGGTAAATGATTACGATATTTACTCTGTCGTCATGACTACGGACCTCTTTCATGATGATGCATGCCAGCAAATAACACGCGCGCATCAAGCCCAGAGAATTTTAGTCTGATGCGACAGGCGTAACGATAACCCAAATTCATTACTCAAAGTAATCCATGTCCAGTTTGGGCACTTTAACCAAACGAGAGGAAACACCAACCTCGTTTTCAATCATCAAATGAACTAAACGTTCGCCATCAACCAGCACCATTCCCTCAACGGAATGGGCAAAATCCCGCGCCTGAGAAGTAAAACCGGAAGTAGTAATAAATACTCCACGTTTGGCCTTTTGTCCGGCCAGCGCACCATAGAACGCCTGAAGTTCAGGGCGACCAACTGTGTTCTGCCAGCGCTTAGCCTGCACGTAAACTTTTTCCAACCCCAATTTATCAAGCGAAATAATGCCGTCGATGCCACCATCTCCAGTACCGCCTACGCGCTGAAGATCATCCCGATGTCCGCCATATCCCAGACGATGAAGTACATCCAGTACGATAACCTCAAAGCGCGCCGGAGATACCTGCAACAAGTTTTCCAGTAACTCATCAGCAACAGCATCCCGCAGCTCTTTTAACGCTTGATCAAGACGATCGTCAGGGCTGCTTTTTGCCAGCTCTTCCTGGTTCGGTGCAGCTGGTCTTGGATCAAGAACGACAGCATCTGGCTGCTGTTTTAACTTCACGTTCATGAAATCAAAGGCCAAGTGGTTCACTTCCTCTTCGGCGAGTGGCTGGGGATGGGCCTGTACCCATTTAACCCCGTCGGGCGTTAAGCACCATTTTCCTCTGGATAAACTTTGCGATAATCCAGCTCGCTTCAGACGATCATGTGCCCAGCCTGCCCGGTTTTTATAAACCAACTGACCACTGGCTATCACTTCTGCTCGCTGATTATCATCAAGATAAAGTGCATCTGCCGCAGCTTCATGCGCATCGCGAGCAGGTGCGCCCTCAGGTTTACCCGCCAGAAAACGGAGTACTGGCTCTATAAATTTATCGTAGGTAGGAACAGCCATATAAACATCCCTGATAAGGTTTTTATTAGATCGGTTGAGTCAAACCAATCAGCTGGAGTCTGGTAAGTTACTTAGCAACTGAGTGTACTTCCAACTGGTGAGGAGATGAACATATACCTCATTGATTTTACTGACCAAGATAAAATCTCATCTCCACATCATAAATCAGAAAATATCACCCCTGCCATCTCATCCAACCGCGTTTTTGCTACTCCCCACTCCGGCATAACTTGTCCCATCAGCCGGTAAAAACGCTCGCTAAGGTTATGCTCGGCAATATGACACAGCTCATGCAGGATCACGTTATCAATACACTTACGCGGTGATTAATTGTCCGATTTAAATCAAGTTAACATGACCCTCATTGATCCGAGATCAATGACGAACATAGTCATGAACACAATGATTTTTTATATAGAAAACGTGAACTAAAGGGCCATAGGTGAGTTGGCCCTTGCATATTAAAATCCGCGCATCCCATTGATAAACGTTTCAATCACATCGCGCACACGGTCATAGACCCGAGCTCGCACGCTTTTGCGTTCCAGAATCTTTGGCGTCCAGGTCAGCGTTTCCGCTACCTCATCCTCTCGCGGCATCACGTCGGTAAAGAGGTAGTTTTCCAGTAAGCCGTTCAGCTTAATGGAATCGAGTCGCTCTTCGCTGCATAGAATAGCAAGTGCTTTACCTTTTTCCTGTTCGACATAGGCTTCAAACACCTGAGTGATATCTTCGTCATGCAAGGCATGCAGCAGACTTTTTTCGATAAAGTTATCGATAAGCTCACGTTTGCTACGGAGCGTGACGTCACTGTCGACAATATCCATGATCTTTTTCTTCTGCTCCTGCTGCTCTTTTGGCGGCATCGCCTGTATGCCCGCTAGCAGACGCAGGATGTAGCCAACGTTAATTTCGTCGCGATGAATCAGCGAAACTTCAAAATCCACGTCTTCAAGAATCGAGACTTTCTCTTTGCTGGAATGCTTTTTCACCTTGTCGTGGATATCGAGGTATTTACTGGTGAAATCGGCCAACGTCTGGTCCGACAGCGGTTTAGCCGCATCGTCAAAATCGGCAAAGCTTTCGAGGATGTTTTTCAAACGCATCACATCACGGAACGCCATTACAAACGCCAGTTGTGCTTCTTCATCCGGTAAATCGTCCACGCTTTCCACCGTTGGCGTCAGCGTTAACAAGCGATCGACAGCGTCCTGATAATCCCCGAAATACTCGTCAAAGGGTTTGACCAGCACCGTAGAAGAGGCATCTTTATTCGAGAACAGGGCAATAGCATCGTCGGTGGCTTTTTTCAGATTACGGAAGCAGACGATATTCCCGTGGCTTTTCTTCTCGTTGAGGATGCGGTTGGTACGGGAAAACGCCTGCACCAGGCCGTGAAAACGCAGGTTTTTATCGACGTACAGCGTGTTCAGCGCCGGGCTGTCGAAACCGGTGAGGAACATATTCACCACCAGAAGAATATCGATGCCTTTCTCTTTGGTGCGCTGAGCAATATTTTTGTAGTAATTGTAGAAGCTCTTTGAATCATTGGCTGAGTAGCTGGTGCCATATAGCTCGTTATAATCCTTGATAAAACTATCCAGATGATCGCGACTCGATGTATCAACCTTTGACCCCTGCGGCAGGCTAATATCCTCTTCATCCAGCAGACCGTTTACCGCCTCTTTATCACTTTTGTCCGCTTCATTGGCGGCGTAGGTGAAGATGGTGGCAATTTTTAATGGCTTGTAGTTGGCATCCGCCGCCTGCAGTGCGGCCTGCTTTTCTTTAAAGAGTTTGTAGTAGGTGATCAGCATATCGACTGACCCGACGCAGAACATCGCGGTGAACTCGCGATTGCGTGTCTTGGCGTTATGGTGGGCAAGGATGTAGTCGGTCACTTTGCCCAACCGAATGTAGCTTTCCATCACCTCTTTGGTGTCGATATCCTCCACATCGATATCGATCTCATTGCTGCTCTCTTTGCGCTTGTAAGTACCGACATATTCCACGGCGAAACGCAGTACGTTTTCATCCCGGATGGCGTCGACAATTACGTATTTATGCAGGCATTTATCGAACAACAGTTCGGTGGTCTGTTTGACGCCATTGGTGATATTGACGTTATCGGCAAAGATTGGCGTCCCGGTAAAACCAAACAGCTGCGCGTTCTCGAAGAAGTTCACGATCGCTTTATGCGTGTCACCGAACTGGCTCCGGTGGCATTCATCGAAGATAAAGACGATGCGCTCTTTGCGCAGGTATGCGAGCTGCGCTTTGTAACCTTCATGAGTGATGGCGTTATTCAGCTTCTGAATGGTGGTCAGGGTCAGTTTGGTGCTGCTTTGCTTGAGATGTTTTATCAGCGTACTGGTGTTGTTGGTGGTATCCACGCTGTCTTTCGCAAAGCCGTTGAACTCTTTCGCCGTCTGATAATCCAGATCCCGGCGATCGACCACAAAAATGACCCGATCCACTTCTGGCATTTCCATGATCACCTGACTGGCTTTGAACGAGGTCAGCGTTTTACCGGAGCCGGTGGTGTGCCAGATATAGCCGTTCTCCGGCCGTCCCTGCTTGTGGAGATTGTCCTTCACATGGTGGATCATCGCCTCACAGGCGTAAAACTGATAGGGGCGCATCACCATCAGGCACTTACGGGTTTCGTTCAGCACCGTGTAGTGAGTGATCATTTTGGCGATATGACAGACTTTCAGAAATGCGTCGGTGAATTTCTCAAGCGCTTTGAGCGGGTTATTCTTTTCATCGGTCCAGAAGAAGGTCTGCTCGAAATGGTTGGCGCGGTTGTTGGCGTAGTATTTGGTGTCCACGCCGTTGCTGATAATAAAGATCTGCACATACTGGAACAGGCCGCTGCCTACCCAGAACGCATCCCGATGGTAGCGATCGATCTGGTTGAAGGCTTCCTTCAGCCCCAGACCGCGAC
>OKDE01000060.1_pt1 | contig 60662 bp, 49 predicted proteins | sample 1613501 | NCBI WGS metagenome assembly OKDE01 (sample SAMN04436860, study PRJEB24849) | human gut metagenome | biome: human gut; feature: NICU; material: stool | host: Homo sapiens | place: USA: Saint Louis, MO | collected 2011-09-07
ACCTGTTTTTCTATTCTGCCGTCATATACGTATCCAGCTTCTCAAACCTGCTGCTGTAGCTGACTGCATCCTCGTACTGGTTGGACTGCAGCACCAGATTGACGGTATTGCAGATACATCTCTGCAGCGCACTGATTTCCAGGGTTCCCTCTTTAAGCTCTTTGCGGATATTGTCGTGATCTTCTTTCACTCCCGGCATAACCATGTCGTTGCCCGCGCGCATACAGCCTGCGGCGGTACATACGCCTGCGGTGGAAGCCGTGGTGGTGGTCCAGTCTGTCATGATCGCGCCTGCAAATCCCCACTCGTCTCTGGCAGCCTTTGTGCAGATATCATAGGAATTGGCCGCATGTACGCCGTTGATCTGGTTGTAGGACGTCATGATCGACATGGGCTGTGAATTCTTCACAGCTATTTCAAATCCCTTTAAATAGATTTCGCGCAGCGCTCTCTCGGAAAGGACGGAATCTGACCCCATACGGTTGTCTTCCTGATTGTTGCAGGCAAAATGCTTGATGGTAGTTCCGCATCCCGGAACTTTCTGAACACCGAGAGTGATCGCAGACGCCATCATACCGGACAGCAGCGGATCCTCGGAATAGTATTCGAAGTTCCGGCCGCAAAGCGGGTTCCGGTGAATATTCATACCAGGCGCCAGCCACAGAGTCACGTTAAACAGTTCCATCTCACGGCCGATCATCTCCCCTGCTTCCTTCAGGAGATTGACATCCCATGTCTGGGCAAGAAGCGTGCCGACCGGAAGTGCCGTACAGTACTGATAGTAAGTGGTTCCTTCCGGATCTTCCGGATCAGCGAAAAATCCGCCTTCAAACGCCTGAAGGAAACTGCCCTTATTGATCTTTCCATCTACAACCTGGTATGTCTTATGAAGCCTTAAACCGGCAGGTCCGTCTGCCAGTACCATGCTGGCTACGTTCCATGGGGACTCAATCGCAGCGGATGAGGTCTCTGCCGCAGCACCCGGCACAGTCAGCCCTGCGGAACCAAGGGCATTCTCCTGTCCTTTTCCGGGATCTCCTGTAGCAAGCGCAATCAGCTGTTCCTCCGATAAGGTGCTGACGATCTCCCCTGCTTTTCCTTCCGTCACGCCTGAGTGTTCCGGATAGGCAACCGTTTCTGTCACAATCTGATCTGCACAGACAGACAGATCAGGCAGTTTTAACGATTCCGCCAGACTCTTCCATGCGGCCTCTTTTTCCTTCATTTTACCGGCGTCCGGAATCAGTTCCTTCAAATTTTCTTTTCTCTCACAGATGGATTCACACTGCACCATCACGACATCTGCATCGAGGCTGATCGTAGCAGATAAGCTGGCGGATTCCAGAGAATTTCCTACCCAGATGCCATATGTACCAGCTTCCAGAATCCATGCCGAACGATCTTCATGATAGGAAGCCAGCTGGTATAACGGGAACGTAATCGTCAAATCCTGATTTTCTCCCGGAGACAAAAGCCTGGTCTTTGCGAAGCCGGCCAGACGGCGGTACTCTTTTGGCATGCCGTTCTGCGGACAGGAAACGTAGACTTCAGCGACTTCCTTCCCGGCATAGGTATTCCCGGTATTCTTCACGGAAGCCGTAACCGAGATTTTCGGCTGGTCTGTGCCCAGGCCGGAAGCACTGACTCCGGTTCCCACCACGGAAAATTCCGTATAGGACAATCCAAAGCCGAAACCGTAGCGAACCGGTACATCGAAGGTATCAAAATAACGGTATCCTACGAAAATTCCCTCTTCGTACTTCTCGGTATCCGTGTTGCCGTTTTTATGGCTGAAGGTCCGGGCGTTGGGATAATCCAGGTAGGTATATGCCCAGGAATCCGTCATTTTTCCGCTTGGATTTACAGCGCCGGACATGATATCGGCAAATGCCGAACCGCCTTCCTGGCCTGCCTGCATAAACTGCACAATCGATTTGATATTCGTAAATTCCTCTGTAAATGCCAGATCAATCAGGCCTCCGGTATTGATGACGAGAACCACACTGTCGTAAGAGGCTGAAATCTGTGCCAGAAGCGATTTTTCTTCTTTTGTGATGAAGTAATCACCTTCCGTATCGTGACGGTCCGCATTTTCACCTGCAATACGGCTGAGTACAAATACCGCCATATCGGCTCCATCCGCCTTTGCAGCCTCCTCATCGATAGAATCGCCGCATGGAACGACAAACGGAGTCGTGGAATACGCCTGGAAAAAGTTGCCGTCAGGGTTTCTGGACCCGCCCAAGGAAAGTGCAAAGGCGGCAGTCACAGCCCTGGATAACCACGGCGTACGGACGGTTGTTCTGACAGGCGACAGCGAAGGCGTCGCTGTCAAAGTATGCAGTAAGGTGGGTGTGGAGACTTCCCGCTATCTCACGGGAAAAGAAGTGGAGGCCATGGATGACGCTGCACTGTCAGAGTCTGTGGAACACTGCAGTATCTTTGCGAAGCTGTCTCCTTCCCAAAAAGAGCGGGTAGTGAAAGCGATTCAGGCCAACGGGCACACAGTTGGATATATGGGAGACGGAATTAATGATGCGCCGCCGCTTCACCAGGCGGACGTAGGCATTTCCGTAGACACCGCTGTAGATATAGCGAAAGAAACCGCGGATATCATTTTGTTGAAAAAAGACCTGATGGTATTGGAAAAAGGCGTGGTAGCCGGGCGCAGGACCTTTGGGAATATCGTCAAATATATTAAAATGGCGGCTTCCGGCAATTTTGGAAATATGATATCGGTGATTGCCGCTTCCATATTCCTCCCCTTCCTTCCCATGCTGCCAGTTCAGATTTTGACCCAAAATCTGCTTTGTGATTTTTCGCAGATGGGGATTCCCTTTGACAATGTAGATCCGGAATACTTACAAAAGCCGCGAAAGTGGGAAACCCGGTCCATCAAATCCTTCATGGCCTTTATGGGGCCGCTGAGCTCCGTCTTTGACCTCCTTTGTTTTGCAGTCATGTGGTGGATTATCAAGGCAAATACGCCGGAACTGGCTCCGCTTTTTCAATGCGGCTGGTTTGTATTCGGAACCGTATCCCAGGTTCTGGTCATTCACATGATACGCAGCGGGAAAATCCCATTTATACAGAGCTTGGCCGCAAAGCCGCTGCTCTTATCAACCGCGGTCGTTGCCCTGTCAGCCATTCTGGTGAGTTTCTCCGCAATGGCCTCCGGCCTGGATATGGCTCCCCTGCCTCTTGGATTTCTGCCATGGCTGGTACTTCTTCTTGCGGGATACTGCCTGTCAACGCAGTTTTTTAAGGGGATTTATATTCGAAGGTTTGGGGAATGGCTGTGAGTCTTAAAGAGTCTTTCAGGAAGACTTTCTTATAACAACATATAAAAGTGCAGCTTTGTAGGCGTTAATCGACTATAAAACTGCACTCTTTTGGAATTTATACCAGATTTTCTTTGTGATAGATGCCTGTTACCATTCCGCCACACTGCCATCCCTATGGCGCCACACCGGATTTTTCCAGTGATGAGGTGTCCTATTTTCTTCCTCAACCAGTTCTCTGTTTACCAAAACTCCAAGCCCCGGCTTTTGCGGCAGATTCACATATCCATCTTCAAACGTGAAATCTTCCCGATTGTGTACATAATCCAGAACACTTTTTCCCACGTTATAATGAATTCCTATACTCTGTTCCTGAATGACTGCATTGTAGCAGACTGCATCCACCTGCAGACAGGCAGACAGGGCAATGGGACCAAGCGGACAATGAGGAGCTAACGCTACATCGTAGGCCTCTGCCATGGAAGCGATCTTTCTCACCTCTGTCAGCCCTCCTGCATGCGACAAATCAGGCTGTATAATCGAAATTCCACCAGATTGAAACAGCTGTTTATAATCCCATCTGCTGTAGAGACGTTCACCAGTAGCAATTGGAATACTGCAGCAGGCCGCGATCTCTTTAAAGTCTTCCATCTGCTCGCACAGCACGGGTTCCTCTAAAAACATGGGATCATATTCCTCCAGCTTTTTAGCCAGTATCTTAGCCATTGGTTTATGAACCCTTCCATGAAAGTCAATGGCAATACCAAAATATTTTCCTGTCTCTTCCCGGATAGAAGCCACTCGTTCCAGTACTGCATCCACCTTCTCATAGCTGTCTATGTACTGTAGTTCTTCGGTCGCATTCATCTTTATTGCTGTAAAGCCTGCTTCCTTTCGCGCTCTGGCTGCTTTTCCCACATCCGCCGGACGGTCCCCTCCAATCCAGGAATAGACCTTCATGCTATTGCGGCAGGGGCCTCCCATAAGCTCATATGCCGGAACTCCGTGGTATTTTCCCTTGATATCCCACAAAGCCTGATCTATTCCTGCTATGGCACTCATAAGCACAGGACCTCCGCGGTAGAATGCTCCGCGGTACAGCAGATTCCAGATATCCTCTATATGTAAAGGATTCTCACCTGTTAAATACTCTTTCATTTCCTCTACACACGCTTTTACTGTAGCAGCCTTTCCCTCTATTACAGCCTCCCCCCAGCCGGATATTCCTTCATCCGTAAGTATTTCCACAAAGCACCATCTTGGCCTAACCAACCAGGTATGTATCCCAACAATTTTCAAAGCAGCCCCTCCTTTCTCAAACGCTCAAGCTGTACTTTGATATCAGAGGCAACCATCTCCCATCTCTTGCCCAGAAGCAACTCCTCCTTCACCAGAGAACTGCCTATACCAACTCCCACAAATCCATTTTTCAAATATTCAGACGCATTCTTTAAGCTAACTCCTCCCACTGCCACAAACTCTGCCTGTGGAAACGGCCCCTTTAAGCTGTTTCGATAGCTAACAGAAAAAACATTGGCAGGAAACAGCTTCAAGACATGAAATCCATAAGACAGACTCAGACTCACATCAGATGGGGTCAATACACCAGGCATGTATGCAATCTTTTGTTTTGCACAGTATTCCATCACCTTCTGACAGACAGAAGGCGACAGCATAAAATCTGCACCTGCGGCCTCTGCTTCTCTTGCCTCCCGTTCGTTAAGCACAGTTCCTGCTCCCACTGAAGAATCTCCCGGCAGCTTCTGTTTTATATAATCTATCTGATTTCCTGCATGTTCTGTAGTAAACGACACTTCAAAAGCCCGTATTCCGCCTTCATAAAGACTTTCCACATATGCCTGAAGCTCTTTCTCCGGAACATTACGCAGGATCGCAATGACTTTGTGTCTGGAAATAATCGCTTCCATCAAATCCCCGTTCACCTGAATCGAATCATTCTTTCTTTCTCTCAAACCAGTCCCTCCTTCTCCCCTATCTATCTGAGTACACATGTTTCATGATTCAGCGTCATTTCCAGATCTCCTGCTGATATAAGTCCCTCGATATCCCCATATGTCTGTGTGGCCATAGCGCCTGCAACAGCCCCCATTTTTCCACATTTCTCAAGCTCTTCCTGTTGAAGAATTCCCGCGATAAATCCGGCATTAAAAGCATCTCCGGCCCCCACCGGATCTACACAGCGGCAGCGCCATGGCGGAATGTGAAACAGATGCTGGTCATCACATATCCAGGCGCCTTCCGCCCCGTTTTTTACTGCCAGATAACGAAGCCTTCCCCCTTTAAAAAGCATATCAGCCAACCGCTTCACATCTTTTGTTCCATAAAGAAACAGCCCTTCTTCGAGTCCCATCATCACACAGGAACTTTTGTTTATGAGTTCCTTCATCATCGGCCGAAATTCTTCATCCTTCCAGAGTTTCTTTCTGATATTTGGATCAAAACTTATCAGGGTTTTTCCTTCTACCGCCATATCCATAACGTCATAGACCATCTGCCGGCAGTTCTTGCTCAATACAGGTGTAATACCCGTCAGATGCACCATATCTGCCTTTTGTATTACAGCCTCATCGACATCTCCGGTACACAAGCAGGAGGCAGCAGAATTGTCCCGGTAGTAATGAACTGCTGTTTCCATATTGGGCCGTATTTCCTTAAACATTACCCCCGTCCTGTGGTCTTTATCTACAGTAATCCCGGATGTATCCACCCCTTCCGCCCTGACCATCCGAATCAGGAAATCTCCAAATCCGTCATTTCCTATTCTGGTAATGAACGATGATGTATGTCCAAGACGGCTTAATCCTATGGCAGTATTGCTCTCTGCACCTGCGATTCGCATGGAAAAATCCGGTCCATACCGCAAAAGTCCCTGTTCCTTTGGAACGAGAGCCACCATAGTCTCTCCAACTGTCACAAACCGGCTCATAGCTCCTCCTTCTACCACTCTCCCATAGAATGATCATCCTCAAAATACAGAACTGGATTTGCCCAGTCACCGTTATACTTAAGCTCCTTCACTGCATACTCATCCACATCGATACCGAGTCCGGGGCCTTCCGGTACTTCTATATATCCATCCTTTATGACAAATGGATTTTTTAACAGACCCACGCCTAAATCCAATTTTTCCTCATGGGTGGGGTGCTCCTGCGCTGTAAAATTGGATATCGCTGTATCCAGCTGAAGACAGGCTGCCAGGGCCACCGGCCCAAGAGGGTTATGAGGCGCAACAGATATATACTGATTCGCTGCCATGGCTGCAATCTTAAGTCCCTGCAGGATTCCTCCGCAGTGGCATAAATCCGGCTGCACAATATGGACTGCCCTTTTATCGACCAGTTCCCTGAATCCGAATGTAGTAAACAGCCGTTCTCCTGCGGCTATGGGAATAACGGTCTTCCCGCTTACTTCTTTCATTGCCTCCACATTTTCGGGCAGCACCGGTTCCTCTATAAACATGGGATGAAAAGGCTCCAGTTCTTTCATCAGCAGAGGAGCCATGGCCGGACTGACTCTGCCGTGAAAATCAATGGCTATATCCACACCATTTCCGGCAGTCTCCCTCATCACCGCAATTCGGCTGACGATTTCCTCCACCTTCTTCCAGGTATCCACATGTCTGATCGGAGGATTAACCATGGATGTCTTTAATGCCGTGAAACCGTCATCCACTCTCTTTTTCACCCAGTACTGTAGTTCCCCTCTGGAGGGATCGTCCTTAAACGGTACTGCATGGGCGTACATACGGACTCTGTCCCTGCATCTGCCGCCTAAAAGCTGCCATACAGGAACACCAAGCTTTTTTCCCTTTATATCCCAAAGCGCCTGTTCGATTCCGCTGATCGCACTGCACATGATACCTCCGCCCCGGTAGAAGCCGCCCCGGTACATCTTCTGATAAAGTGCCTCGATATTGCCTGGATCTTCTCCAATCAGCCATGCCGCAAATACATGAATCATTTCTTCCACCACGGTGGCCTTTCCCTCCAGAGTGGGCTCTCCCCACCCGGTAATCCCTTCATCCGTACTGATTTTTACCAGCATCCATCTCGGACGTATCTGATACGTTTCAATATTTATAATTTTCATTCTTCATTCATCCCTTCACAGCTCCGGCTGTCATACCGGCTATAATCTGTTTTTGCATCAGCAGATAAAACACTAACATAGGGAGCATAACGATGCACATAATGGCAAGCATTACAGACCAGTCCAGGCTGAACTCCCCGATACACTGATGAAGCTCCAGGAGCAGCGTTAAATTCTTTCTGGAACTTAAGAACAGGCTGGAGAGAACGAAATCATTCCAGATCCACATGGTCTGGAATATGATAAGCGTCGCACTGGCTGGCTTCAAAAGCGGAAATACCACCTTCCAGAACATCTGCCATGGCCTTGCCCCGTCAATCAGCGCGGATTCCTCCATATCTACCGGCATGGAACGGATAAACCCCTGGTACATAAATACTGCAAAAGACACGCCTGCCGCATATACCAGAATCAATCCCGTCTTCGTATTGATCAGATGCATTTTCTTCATAACAGAGAATATCTGAACAATAAGAACCTGAGTAGGTACCATATAACCGATAAGAAAATAAACAGATAAAAATCTGGTAAGCCGGTTATCGAATCTGGTAATGGGATAAGCTGCCAGCCCCCCTAATACCACAATCAGGAACACAGATGCAATGGTAATTACGGCCGAATTATAGAGTGACCGGAAAAACTTCATCTGCCTGAACGCTTTTATGTAATTATCTAAAAATAAAGTCTGCGGAAGTCCCCACGGATCTTTTAACATCTGGCTGTAAGGTTTAAAAGAGTTAAGTACCATATAAATCAAGGGACTTAAAAACACCAGAGTAAAGAGAACAAGCAGGAGCTGCCATACCGCAGAAGACCATTTTTTCTTATTCAGCATAAATTTTCTTCTCTCTTTCTGGAAATCCGCAGCTGAATCACTGCCACCACAAGAATCACTGCAAAAAAGACTACTGCCATTGCTGAGGATTTTCCTACCATCTTTTCTCCGATCCCCGTCTGGATGATGAGCTGTGTCATAAACGTGGTTCTGTAACCGGGACCGCCTCCTGTCAGTGCATAAGGCAGTGCATAGATTTTCAGCCCATCTATGATAATCAGCATCATACTGATGGTCATGGCAGGCGCCAAAAGCGGAAATGTTACATAACGGAATATGTCAAAGCCTGACGCCCCGTCTATCTTTGCCGCCTCATAATACTCTTCTGATATCCCCTGAAGTCTGGCCAGATAAATACATGCATGCCAGCCAGTAAGTCTCCAGACATTAGCTATGATGATGGATACCATAGGAAGAATCCCTTTAGAAAGCCATTTTACAGGCTCCATACCAAAATTGGCCAGCAGCGCATTCAATACGCCATTTTTCGTTGGGCCGAAGAAGAGCTGGAAGATATAACCAATAATCAGTACACTGGGAACTGATGCAAAGAAAAATGCAGACCGCAGGAAGTTTCTGATTCGAAAGCCTGCATGAAAAATCAGTGACAGTGGGATAGCCAGAGCCGTGATAATCACCGCATTAAAGAAACAGAATACAAAGGAATTTCCAAGAGCTGCCATCATAGCCTCTGACCGAAATATTCTGACATAATTTTTCACCCCTACAAAATCAATCTGTTTTGAGTACCCATCCCAGTTTGTAAAAGAATACGCAAAGCTCAGCACAATGGGCACAATGAGAATGACAGTATACAGCAAAAATGCGCCGATAATAAAATAAGTAAATTTCTTAAAAAATCTGGGATTAAGCATAAACATTCCTCCATATTGCGGAAAATGCTGCGGCAGAGCATCTTAAACTGCAAAGATAATCTCCATCCGCAGCATTACCACAGCGCTTATTCGTCTTTCAGCTCTTTTAACTTGTCCTGCATTTCCTGAATAAATGTATTGCAGTCAATTTCCTTTAACAGCAGCTGCTGGCTTCCTGCAATCAGCTGCTGCTGAAGCCCTGTGCCATACGTATCCCAGTTGCCCTGAGGAATGTAAACATTAATCTTTCCATCAGAGTATAAACCTGCAACGTCCTTGAGGATCGGATCCACATCAGACTCTACGCCATTCATTCCAATCACATATCCGTTCATGTCCTGATACAGCTGAACGATGTCATCTCTGGCAATAAAGTTTAAGAACAGTTCCGCCTGCTCCTGATACTTTGTTTCCGAACTGATGGCCATGGCACAGTCTACCGCGCCGTACACCACCTTAATATCTGTACCGGTTCCAGGCATAGGGAAGAAACCAATCTCAAATTCAGGATCTAACTTCTGTACTTCTTTTAAATGGCCCGCATGTCCAGCCAGCATAGCGGCATTTCCAGTTGCAAACTCACTAAAAAATTCCTGAGAACTGACACTGACCAGATCTTCATCGATATAACCTGGAAGAATCAGATCCTGATACCATTTTTCGATGTAAGGCCCCCAACCGTCGGCAAATGTCTTCGTTCCTTCAATTACCTCCTGATGGTAATTCAAATCACCGGCCAGATAGTCATTCATAAACGGTCCCAGGAAGCTGTCCCAGAACCACTCACCACGTTCGATAATGGGCCTTGTACCATCTGCCTTCAATGCTTCACATACTGTTAAAAACTCATCCCAGGTTGCAGGAGCTTCCAGCCCCAGCTTCTGAAAGAGATCTTTGTTATAGAAATATCCGCCTACCCATGTGGTCGGTGCAAAACCATACACCTTACCATTCTCTTCGTAAGTATTCTTATTGACTTCTACCAGTCTGGACACCGCTTCTGTTCCGGTAATATCTGCACAGTACCCATTCTTAATCATCTCGGATTTGTTCTCTGCCGCGATATAGAACACGTCCGGAATCTCACCTGTCGAAGTCAGCACCTGCATCTTTTCCAGATAATCTGCTACAGGAGCCGCATACTGAAACTCTACCTTAACCTCCGGATACTCTTTTTCAAATGCATCTAAAATGGGCTGGAATTTTTCCTGTGGATACCAGGAAAGGAATGTCAGAGTGCAGGGTTCTGCTCCTGCCTTTGCAGTCTCAGCACTCTGATTTTCCTTTGCGGCCTCCGTCACCGTCTGTGTCGAATCTGTCCCCTGCGCTGCGGTTGTTTCCCCCTGATTCCCTGCGCATCCTGTCAGCCCGCCAAGTAAGGATGCCGCCAGCAGTAAACTAAAAAATCTTTTTTTCATAACATACCTTCTTTCTTTTGTTTTCTGATTAAATTCTAACATCCCCAATACTTCATGAACATGACGGAACCTTTGACTCTTTACCAAATATTCTTTTTCTCTTTGTCATATCCTACTCTTTTTGCGAAAAACTCTTTTCTCAGTATTTTCAGTCTGAACGCATGATGCCATACTACCAGCCATTCTGATACACCAAAGTAATCCCCTTTCTTCGTATGCCATCTGGTCTGCAGGAAACCCTCGTCCTGTGCACCTTTGGGCCGCCTTTGTCCATTTATAACCATTCGTCCATCCGAAATATTGTAAAGGCTGTTATTCCAAATAGCTTCCGCCCGTTCTCTCCATACAGGATCACCTGTCAGACTGGTTAATTTCATCCATATTTCGTAAAAAACCAGACCGTAACAATCAATGTGGTGATGCTGTACCGATACAGCCGTTCCCCCTCTTGTAAGATACTCCAGCTGCCTCAGTATGGATTTATCAGGAAATTCCACATCATAATGATACTGCCAGGTAGCCAGATAACGGCTCACCACCACTGCACGTTCCAAATCCAGTCTTTTTCCTTCAATCTCATAAAGGCGAACAGCCGTCTCCAGCAGCGGGATTGCTGATTCCTTATCCACGCAGCAGGTATCCAGCGCTCCTGCCGTAGTATAACCACATTCCATAAATTCCCTGTAATAAAACTCAAATGCCCTTCTTGCTGCTGTCATATATTCCGGCTTCTTGAACTCTGTAAAAGCGCTGCACAGCCCGCTTGCCAGATAACAGCCTGCAGTTCCATCCTGATCTGAACAGGTACCATCATTATACCAGGCCTTTCCCAGCCTTCCGTCCTCGCTCTGCACACCTGTAATGAAGTCACAGAGCCTTTCCACCATTGTCAGATAACCGCTTCTGTCAATTCCTGCATTCAAAAGCATGTGATAGGCTTCTAAATACTCCTCTATGACACTGTACAGATTGGCCGCATCCTGTCTTTCCTCTCTGTTTTCAGTCTCGTTTTCATATTTTAAGATCCTGTCATACCTGCAGCGGAACAGCCCATTAGGCAGCACCGCATTATGAGCCCAGTGATCCAGGACCTTAAGTCCCTTTTCAAGATCTGCACTTTCCCCGTCAATCAACGCCTTATAGATCAAGGATACAGCCAGTGACGCATGCTGACCCACCCAGCCGATCTCCAGATAGTCTTTCTTCTGCCGCCAGCCGCCAGACTGCCACGTCAGCCCCATGCAAAAACCGGCAAATCCCTTCTCTTCAAAATAAGCGCTGTCCTTAATGAAGGAAAATCCCAGGTTCCACACACTCTGCTTATCCATTATAATCTGGTTTTCTCTTTTAAAATACTCCCATGCTTTTTGCAGGTATACATCATAATCATATCCATCTGCAGAAGAACGTTTTTTCAGTACCACTACCGCGCTCACTCTGATGATGCCACTCTTATTTACATAAGGATCAGTATAGTGACAATCTTCATAAGTATCTCTTGCACAGTAAATAACCGGCCCCTCCTGTTCTGGAAATAGCAGCCGTGCAGTCATCTTCCCATTTTCTTCTGAAAAGGAGCACGAGGCTGTTAAATCACTGGAAGGCTCTGCCCACATTCCCAGTGCAGTTTTCTCGCTCTGACAATACAGCCCAGCCGGTATACCGGATCTGTGTGAAGCAAACACCCATGGCTCTCCTTCGTGGACCAGACCTTTTGGTTCCAGACCATCCCCCCAGGAATTACCGTTATAAAGAACTCCTGGTATCATATAAAATCTCACCGGCTCCACCAGTTTAAGAGCCATATGTATGGTTTCAAAATCCTCTCTGTCACATTCCTCGCTATACACTGTTCTTGTCCAGTAAAATACGCCCTCTTCCTTTTCTTCCCAGTCTTCCCGATATTTAAACCCAGAAAGCGGCTCCGCCACTGCCACTACTTTTCCCTCACAGTAAATATTCTGTTTTTCTACATAAAATAAGCTCATTTCCGTCTTCCTCCTTTTAAGAAGAGTATAGAAAATGAGCTTTTGACAGGAAATGATTTAAACAACTTTTTCTTGCCTTATCTTATTATTTATTCCAATCTGCATTTAAAATCTGCATTAATTCCTGATGACACAGAAGCAGGTCTGATGATCTCGTGTTATTGAATTTCCATATAAAGTTTTTTATAGGCGGAAGGTGATACACCTACAATCTTGCTGAAAGCCCTGGAAAAGTGATACTCGCTGGAATAACCAATTGCCTTAGCGATCGCATAATTCGTATCATCCGTATGTATCAACAGTTCTTTTGCTCTGGCAATCCTGACCCGTATCACATAATTCCATACCGATTCACCCGTTTCCTCTTTATACAGTTTGGAAAGGTAGCTTTTCGAAATATTAAGAGAATCCGCCAGTACCTCTATAGAAAATGTCTCGTCAAAACAATTATTTCTGATCAGATTCTGTGCATTGGCGATGAGAAGGGCTGACTTATTTCTATGTAGTTCCTCTTCATCTAATTCACCTAAACATCTCTCAAAAATATCTTCAAGCTGACAGCTGCGAACAATCTGTTTTTGCTCCTCCATCAACTTTTCTAACTGTTTTTCCTTTGGACTTCCCTGAACATAGGTTTTCATAGTAAAAATACACTGCAAAAAGTTCTGAATAGTCTCCACACGGTCAACATTATCCTTTGCACAGGTGTCAAGCCACCTCCGAAGCATCTCACGCAAACGCTCTGTTTCCTGCGCCGCCAGCCATAACAAAATCTGTTCCTGATTGATCGCAGTCCCACGAGCCATCTCTCTGACTCCCCGCATAATTCCATGTGAAAGATAAGTTCCATCTTCTGTATAAAACAGCATATTAAGAAAGCTTTTGCTGGCTCTGCAGGCTTCCGGCAGAGACCCGGCCTCTTCTACAGTACTGACACCGCAAAGCAGTGTCCTGTCACGTTCACAGTATTTTTGACGAATTTGTTCCAAAGCCTTTCTCACTGACTTCCTGTTCCCACGGTCGCCGCAGAGAAACAGTGCAAAAAGACCATCTCCTACAAACAGCAGAAATATTTCTAAATCATCATAACTCTTCATGTCCTGTTCCAGAAATACAATTTCATTACGGACTATTGCACGGATACTGGCCACAGCCCAGTAGGAATCTTCTTCAAGTTCCTTTTTTGCTGTTTCTCCCCCATGCTCATAGATCCGAATCAACTGTTCTTCCACATATTTTCTCTGAAGGCTGTCCAACGAATGCCTTAAATCCCTGATCTCTTCCTGATACCGACTTCCTGATTCCAGCTTTTTCTGAAGTTCAAGCAGACTGTTTAACAGCTCCTCCCTGTTAACAGGCTTTAGTAGATATCCATCCACATCCAGCTTCACTGCCTTTTGCGCATACTCAAATTTGTCATATGCGCTGAGTATCATAATCTTCACGGAAGCATTAATCAGGCGTATTCTGGTTATAAATTCAATCCCCGATATCTGATCCATACAAATATCCGTGATAATGATATCTGGCTGCTCCCTGTAAAACAAATTCATGCCGTCTCTGGCATTCTCCGCGGTTCCCACGATGGAAAAGCCGTAAAATTCCCAGTCTATGATTTCTTTTAACATCTCAATCATATAACGTTCATCATCTACCAGCAGTACTTTTATCACAGTCCATTCCCCCATTTTCCTCTAAAGCCTTATAAAAGGCATATGTAACGTCACTGTCGTAAACTGTCCCGGCTCACTTTCTATATCAAGTCCATAGCGATCCCCATAACGCAGCTTCAGGATAGAGTAGACATTGTTCAGCCCTATATGTTCACTAAGTACAGACATCTGCTCCAGACTCCTTCGCAGTTCTTCCAGCCGTTCTCCGGTAATCCCCTTTCCATTATCCATCACACAGATATACAGCCCCTGTTTCTCCACTTCTGCAGATATCCTAATAAAAGCTTCCTTACGTTCTCCTGCAAACCCATGCTTAATGCAGTTTTCTACCACCGGTTCCAAAATCATCCGTGGAACCTCTGCCTGCAGACTCTCTCCACCTGCATCAATCTTATAGGTCAGCCTGCCCTCATATCTTAAACTGTAGATATCTAAATAACACCTGATATATTGAAGTTCATCCCCAAGCCGTACCGTACTTTCGCTGCGAAAAGAGTAACGCAGAATATAGCTGAGCCCATTGATAATGGTGGTAATATTCTCCGTTTGATGATGATAAGACTGATACTCAATCAGCTGCAGCGTATTATACAGGAAATGCGGCGACAACTGGTTTGTCAAAACCTGGATCTGTGCGTCTTTAGCCTTCAGCTCATAGATATAATTTTCATTAATCAGGGACTCCAAACGCCTGATCATCTGTTCAATCTCAATGCTGAGCTCGTTCACATTCTGACCTCCCGCATTGTAGCTGTTCTTCCTGTAGTCTCCCTGGTTAATCTTCATCTCTCTGATCATAAATGCAATATTTTTTAAAGGTTTCAAGATCAGTCTGGACAGCTGGTTAGAAAAGAAAGCGATAACAGCAAGCATTCCTGCAATAATCACAATATGAACCATAAACACTTTTTTGAGAAAGCTGTTAATGGTCTCATAGGATTCTGCATAATAATACGTCCAGCCAGTCACCTCTGAAGTGACACTGGTCACATAATTACCTCTTGCAAACAGGATCTCGAAGATATTCTTCTTAGAAGCTTCCGTTTCATTAGATCTGTTTTTATCATCCACTACCTCCTCTGCCAGGATCTCCTCATTGCCTTCCTCATACAGAATTGCTCCCTTTTCATCCTGTATAATGATCTTGGCCTGCGCTTCTTTTAAGTTGTTATTCAGAATATTGTTGATGGTTTCAGATTTTAAATCGCAGATCACATAACCGATCCGTTTCTGACCAGATCGGATAGGAAGCACCACAGAATAAACCTCAGATAAGACAGAAGACATATAATAATCCGTCGGATGCTGACCCGTATAAGTAAGTCTGACTGGCCCCGCACTGCTGTCAGCTAAATATTTGCTGTTAAGAAAATCATAATCTCCAATATACTTATCCGGACTTTCCCTGTAAATATTGTAGAGATAACCATTTACCCCTACCACAATGATATCATTAATAAAGGATTTAAATGTTGTAATATTTTGAACAAAATCTTCCAGCTGGTTCACTGTATCCAGCTTTTCCCGATTGGTCATCCCCTGATAGTTCTTCAGCACCTTTTGGATACTGCTGTTTCTGGAAATCATGACCATAGGCGTCTTCACATCATCAAAATAATAATCGATGGTGTTTACTGCATTCACCAGATTGCTGTTCATGTCATCAATAATAATTTTGTTATAACGGTTTGACAGATATGCGATGGTTCCACTGCTGACGGCCAACATGATCATGATAAAGAACAGGCTGATTTTTAAACTCAATTCGAACTGCAGACTGCTTTTTTTCATATACTACCTCCCCAAATTCCATTCCATTGTAAACTAAATTGATGTATTTCGCAATTTTAAGTAATAAATTTACATTTTTTTCCTAAAATACCAGTGATTTACGATAGGCGCATGAATACGAAAAGCAAAAGGAGGGCAAGCCGCCAAACAGCTTATGCCCTCCTTCTTCACAAAAATCTGTCCCCCCTCATGCCTCACCTTTCCTAAGCCGTATACTTCACAAACTGAATCCCCTCCACATTCTCCAGAAACCGGAGCACCGCCTCCCGGCTCTTGTGCTCCGTATTCTTCAGGCTGATCACCGCCTTCTGAAAGCCTTTTCTCTTCTTCTCGATCCGGACCTCGCCGATCACCAGGCCCACAGAGGAAAATTCCTGAACCAGATCCGTCATTTTGACCGCGTCGTCCAGTTCCACATAGACACTGAGCCAGACGTCATCAAAAATCAGATGATACTCCAGCTTCTTCAAATGCGTCATGATAAGCGACACGGCCAGGGTTGCAATGATCCCGGCCTCATAGAATCCAATCCCGATACTCAGCCCGATACACGCAGCCGTCCACAGTCCTGCTGCCGTGGTCAGCCCCTTTATCTTTGTCTTGCCCGAGATAATGATGCTCCCTGCGCCCAGAAAACCGATGCCGCTGACCACCTGCGCCCCCAGTCTCGCCGGATCGCCGGTCTGGAAATGGTAGTACATATACTGTCCGGTCAGCATGACCATGGCCGCGCCCATGCAGACCAGCATATACGTCCGCATTCCGGCCGGCTGATGTGCTTTGCCCCGCTCTATCCCGATCACACCGCCGCAGACCATGGACATCACAATCCGCAGGGTGATGGAAGCCAGATTGATGCCTTCCAGATATTCCAATGCCGTTGTCACTGTCTCCATGTATTCCCCTCTCATGCCTGTCTGTCACAGCGTGCTCAGACAGACACCCGTTTCACTGATTTTTTCTTCTTGAGTTCTCCCACCAGCAGGGCCGCATCCAGCTCATCCGGTGCTTTTAAAACAGCGTTCAGTACGCACAGAGAATCCTCGTCGGTCAGCTTGATATTCTCCATCCTGCAGCCCGCATCCTCTATCGTCTTATTGATATAGGAAAAGATATCTTCCTTGTCGCTGTCCTTGTACTCGATCTCCAGTTCTCTCTCCTCTCCCGCCTTCCTGGAAAAATACCCCCGCCGCCCCAGAAACACTTCAGAAACCATTACAATAGCTGTGGATACCACGCCCAGCACATACATGCCGCAGCCCATGGCCATGCCCACTCCCACCGTGGCCCAAATACCTGCGGAGGTAGTGATTCCACTCACATTATTATTGCGGAAAAAGATGATTCCCGATCCGATAAATCCAACCGCCGTCACGATGCCGGCCGCCACCCGGGACGGGTCAAGGCGGACGTATTCGCCGAGAACATCATTGAAGCCGTACTTGGAGATAATCATCATGGTCGCAGCCGCCACCGAGATGATGACGTGTGTCCTGACTCCCGCCGTCTTCTTCCTGCTCTGCCGTTCGTAACCGATCAGCCCGCCGCATACCGCCGCCCCGATAAGCCGTGCTACATAAATCCATTGTTCCATCATAAAATCACTCAACTGCTCTGCCTCCTGAAAAACAGGAATACCGCATGATTTCTTTCATGCGGCGCCCTGTTATAATCTTCTTTTGCTTTTTAATCTCTTTCTTACTCCTACAATCTCTTTCCAGCTTCTATAATCTCCTTCTCAGCCCCTTGCCACCTTTTTCTCAAACCGTCTCTGTCTCCATCTTCTGATGCGTTCCATCCCATCTCCCTGTCCGAAATACAGTGCAATGGAGGAAAGAATCATCAGTACGACCGTATATACAAAGCCCATGGCCCTGGCATCGATGGAGGCTGACTCGTCCGAAGCCGCCTTCACGACAATGCCGAGAGGCTGGAACAGCGGATGGTACAGAAATACTGATAAATCGTAGTCCGACAGCATCCCGTTGAAATTCAGGATAATGATGGACATAATCGCAGGGAATATCACCGGAAGAATTACTTTTATCATCGTATAGAGCGTACTTGCGCCCATACACTTTGCCGCTTCCTCCAGGTCATTGTCGATGCTGAAGAATGCCGCCTTCACCATCCGGTACGAGAACGGCAGCTTGACGACCGTATACCCCACAAGCATCAGAACCAGCGTCCCTACCATAACATAGTTAAACAGAATCGGCTGGCGCTCCCCATAGGTCGTGGTCAGTCCGAGAGCAATCAGAGTCGCCGGAAGCAGCCACGGAATCAGCATGCCCCACTCGAAAAATACATCATATTTATGTTTTGCCGTGCGCACAAACCGGGCGCAGATCACGGCCATCAGCACAGCCAGAACAGCCGCCAGCAGAGAGTATACAATGCTGACAAGATACGGCTTAATCGCTTCTGCGCTCGTAAACAGTTTCTGGTAATTCGCAAGAGTAAACGAATTCAGAGTCAGATTACCCGTCTTTATGGTCAGCGAATCACAGAAAGAGTAAACGATAACCAGGATAATCGGTATCACATAGATGGCAAACATGGCGTAAGCAACCACATGGGCAGCCACATTGAATACCGGATTGGTGATCTTCTGCTTCTTTAACTTTGCTTTTGTCTTTGAGACAGATATGTAGTTTCCGCCCTTTTCAATCCTGCTGAACACCGCCAGCAGAATCATCGTGGCAATGCCCAGAAGAACCGCCAGAAATGCTGCAACCTCTCTGGAGAAGCTGGATTTGGCAAATGTAATGATCATGGGGTTGATCGTCTGGAAGTTCTCCCCGCCGACAATCAGCGGCGCCGACATGGCGCCCAGGCCTGTCAGGAACGTCAGGATGGTGATGGCAAAAAAAGTGGGTTTTAGCACCGGCATGACGATCTGGAAGAAAATTCTGCTTCCGGAGGCCCCCATATTTTTCGCCGCCTCTATGGTGTGGTAATCCAGTCCATGAATCGCATTCTTTAGAAACATCATATGATTCTGGGTACAGGAAAATGTCATAACAAACACGACCGCGCCGTATCCCACAAACCAGTTGGGGTTCATGCCCGGGAACACGGATACCAGAAGCTTTGTCAGCAGTCCGTTGGCCCCGTAGACGTATTTGTAGCCGGATACCAGAACGACACCGCCGTAGATCAGCGAACTCATATACGCAAGTTTTAATATCTTTGCACCTTTGATATCCCAGTATTCCGTCAGAAGAACGCTTAACGTCCCCACGATGTTGACCGTAACCACCAGGGTAAATGCCAGAATGAAGCTGTTCACCAGGCTCTTCATGGCCCTTGCTGAGCCGAAGACCTTTCCGAACACTTCCGTGGAAAACTGGCCGTTTTTATAGAAGACGCTGACCAGAAGGTTTAAGTTCGGATAGATAACAAATGCGACAATGGCCCATACAATGACAATTTTTAAAATCAGGGTCTGTATACTGAAAGATTTCCTTTTGCTTCTCTGTTTCATACAAACTCCCTCCTTTTAAAATTGCATGATATCCCTGGGATTTACATAGATGTCCAGTTCCTGGCCGATTTCCATAAATGGCTGTCCATCGTTCACATGGATCACACGGAGCTCGCATCCCATGACCTCCACGCGATACTTCGTCATCACTCCGTTATAATCGTAATCCCGGATCACTCCGTGCAGCTTCGCATAGCCCGGAATCTCATTTAAACGGATTCGTTCGAGACGCACATATCCGCCCTTGCTGCCATCCAGCGCGTGGCCAGTCTGTGTCGTGATTTCACTCAGTACAGAGGCATTCAGCCTGTTGATCTCCCCGATAAAGTCACAGACAAACTCCGATCCGGAATGGTTATAGATGTTGTACGGTTTATCCACCTGCTCTACGAATCCGTTGTTAAATACAGCGATCCGGTCGGATAAGGTAAGGGCCTCCTCCTGATCGTGGGTAACGTACAGGGTCGTGATTCCCAGATTCTTCTGCAGCTTTTTCAGTTCTCCCCGAAGCCCCACTCTCAGCTTGGCATCCAGATTGGAAAGCGGCTCATCGAGACACAGAATCTTCGGTTCCAAAACGATGGCCCTGGCTAATGCCACACGCTGCTGCTGGCCGCCGGATAATTCGGATACGTTTCTCACCAGCTGCTCTGACTTGATCTCAATCACCTTTGCCACATCCTTGACCTTCTTATCAATCTCCGCCGCCGAAAGCTTTTTCACCTTTAAGCCAAACGCCAGGTTCTCATAGACGGTCATGGTCGGAAATAAGGCATAGCTCTGAAATACCATACCGATATTTCTTTTCTCTACCGGAGTGTGGGTAACGTCTTTTCCATCAATCAGGATCTGTCCCGCGCTGGGCTCCAGAAAACCAACGAGAGCCCGTAACGTCGTTGTCTTTCCACAGCCTGACGGTCCCAGGAATGTAAAGAACTCCCCGTCGCCAATCGTTAAATTCAAATCCCTGATGGCTACAAAATCCCCGTATTTAATCTCAATATGTTTAAACTCAATCATCCTTTTCCTCTCCTTACAAAGAGGCGGTATCATTTATCTTCATAAACCATACCGCCGTCCGTCATCTACTGTAAGAACTCAAGCTCACATTTTTCAACCCACTGATCAATATTTGCTGCAACAAATCCCCAATCCATATCCTGCGGATGAACCTGATCCATAAACTCCTTGATATCGGCTGGAGCTTCCTCTACCGCCTTTGGCTGGCACGGAATGGTGCCGAACTGATTCATCCACTCAGCCTGAACCTCCGCTGAACCAAACCAGTTAGCGAAATCAACTGCAAGATCGCGCTTCTTGGACCCCGTAATCATGGCTACCTGCTCTGTTACGTACGGTATGCCTACCTCCGGAACCATAATCTGGAACTTATAATCTCTCTCTGTCTGATTCTGAAGAACGCCGCTTCCCCACATCTCTGTGATCGGAACCGTGCCGGAGATTGCATTTCCGACGTAGTCCTCTCCCTGTACCTCCATGTGGCCGTTCTGAATCCAGTTCTTTACGAAATCCCATCCTTCATCGGAAATCCCATATTCTCCGCTGTCATCTCTGTAGCGTACAAGCAGGCTGGCAAGAATGGTCTTACCGGTGCCGCCTCCGAAGTTTAAGATGGTATATTTGTCCTTCCACTCAGGATTTACCAGATCGGTATAGTCCTTCGGAGGATTCTGGAGGTCGGCATTCATCATATTGACAAGCGGCTGAATCACGATCGGATAATAGTATCCGTCCTTGTCACCCAGCGTCATATCCACATCTCCGGCCCAGGAAGGCTCCCACTGATCCAGGACATTCTCCGCTTTCAGTTTCTCATATTCGATGGAATTCAGTCCGAACACCAGGTCTGCCTGCGGGTTATTCTTCTCTGCAATAATTCTGTTTGCCAGGTCACCGCCCTGAATCTGCACTACTTCGACATTATATCCTTCTGTTCCCGCCTTTTCCTTCAGCCATGCGTCTCTGCCGTTGGAACCGGAGTTGGTGTAAATGATCAGCTTCTGGCTCTTGTCCACGTTTCCGCCAGCTGCTGCCGTATCCGCCGCAGCCTCAGTATCGCCTGCCGCTTCTGTTTTCGCTGCTGCCTCCGTCCCTGCGGCTGTCGTGTCCGTCGTCGTATTCTTTGTCCCTGATCCGCAGGCCGCCAGTGACAGTACCATAGCTCCCGATAATCCCAGTGCCGCAATTTTCTTTAAGTTCTTCATAATGCTCCTCCTATTTTTTATTTGATTTGTTTGTTATGTATCCCTTTAACAACGCCGGCCAATCAGTCTGAATAATCTCGAATCCCAGGTCTGTCAATTTTCCCCATGTCTCATCGAAACCGATCTTAATGGCATTATTATCATCCAACAGCCCTGAGAGTACGATCTCATCGTTTAAAGTAATCGCATTCACCCACGGTGCGATGCCTGCACGCTTCAAACGCCCCATGAATTCCGGGCTTAAGAATTCACTGTCCGTATCCGTAAAAATGAGCTCCGCCGCGGCCACATTGATCTCGTACTTCTCAAGAATCTCCCATTCTTCCGGGCTCTTCATGATCGGCATATACATAATGCCGGTACCGCTCTCCTCCAGTTCCTTTAAGAGCTCCTCTTCTACACCGGATTTCAAAAGAATCTGATCTTTCATGTCCATGCGGTCTAAAAGAGCAATGATCTCTTTCCAGTAAAACCAGGATCTGTCGATGTTAATCAGACACTTCCCGCGGAAGCTCTCCAGGACCTCTTCCAAACGCTCCAGCTTCTGTCCGCATACCTGGCGCAGGGAATTCAGTGTAAAAAGCTTCTCCACTTCCTCCGACGACATCGTTCTGATATCCCGCTCAATGCCCAGTTCCAGAGGCTCTTCCCCATTATGGAATGCATAAAATACTCCGTCGGTCGTCATGGACGCATCTACCTCGATCATATCCGCTCCGTGAAGCAGTGCGTTCTTATATGCCAGGCAGGTATTCTGCACCACGTTTCCACCGCAGGTACCGCGATGAGCCGCAATCAAAATCCGGTTCTTATCAATGAGTTCTCTGATTGACTGATTCTTTGTGTACATGTTCCGTACCTCCTTGTCTCTATATCTATTTTATACACCATTTATTGGAACGTGTCAATAGTTTTTCCATATTTATTTGTTCATTTTACATAGATATCACATTGATTTTACATTTTTTTGTGCATTTTAGTATTTATTTTCCTTTGCTTCTATGTTTTTAGCCTCTTATTCATTGGCACGTTCAAATATTTTCCGTTATTTTCCTTCTATCACCAGATTCCATACAAAACTGCCTTTGAAACAGAGACTCCTAAAAATCTAAAAAAGCAAAAAAAGACTGCGAAATAAATTTCAGATATCAGCCTACCTGTCTAAAATTTATTTCGCAGCATCTTTTTTATTTTGTCGAACTCTTTATTTTATCAAACCGTTACCGGTTAAATGCCTGTTCACATTCAGCCTGCGCCTTTTCCAGCGCATCATCCATCCCTTCAATTCCCGAGGCGATGGACCGGATTGCCTTCCCCAGGATATCTTCAAACAGGAATTCATTGAAATCCGGGTTCCGGTCATGCTTATAGAGTCTCCAGCCGGGCTCAAAGGATTTTTCCATATTTTCCAGCCACGGATAGCGCTCCAGGATATCCATATTTCTGCTGATCTGGCGGTTGCAGACGTATCCGCCGAGATAGGTAATGGTTTCCGCTATATCTTTCCGGTACAGCCATTGCAAAAAGCTCATGCACGCGTCGTACTTTTTGCTGAATCTGGAGATTCCCACAGAGCCCCCGCCTGACAATGGCTGTCCGCCGGGAACCGTGTCGTAGGCGATCCGTCCCACCACCTTCGATTCCGGATTGTGAATCATCTCAGAAGCATAGTTGGAGAACACGATATGCATCGCCGTACTGCCTTCTGAAAACTGGCGCGTCGGCTCTCCCCACCACTGGTAGACAGCACTGCCCGCGTACCGGCACGTGTCCAGATAGTTGCGGACTGCCTGTTTCATCTCGGGGATCAGAATGTTTACATTTCCCCGTGCATCGAAGATATCCTTCTTAAGTTCCCGAAACCGCGGCAGAAAATCGCACGCCGCCAGAAACGTCCTTCCGTACGAAGTAACCGCTCCATATCTCGTTCTGGAATCCGGGTTTTCCTTTCTGGTAAAAAATCTGGCCACCTCATTGTATTCTTCAAACGTCTTTGGTATCTCCAGACGCCGTTTGTATTTCTCGAAGAATTCCCTCTTGATCAGCTCATCCTCAAACAAATCCTTCCGATAAAACAGCATCTGCACGCAGGCATCCAGCGGAAATGCATACTGAATGCCATGAACCATGGAGTAATTTTCTGAGAGCGAGGGAAGAATCTGCTGCCGCAGCCATTGAACCGAAGAGCTGGAGCCATCAAAGGGTCTGTAGATTTTATCGCCCAGCTCCGTCATCCACGCCATGTCAATACGGACCAGGTCGTAGGGGCTGTTCTGCACGCAGGTCTGAGCCATCTTATAGTGTTCATCGTAGGAGACCTCTATCATATTCACTTCAATTCCGGTCTCTCTGGTGAAGGAAGGAAGAAGCATGCCAATCGCCTTGCTGGTCAGATTCTGGATCGTCAGAAAGCAGATGCTCTCTTTCTTACCGGCAGACGGAAGTGATTTCTCATAAAATCCGTCGTTCTCCATGATGATCTGCTGCTTCTTAGCAGGGGCCGCCTCTGCATCTTCCCCGCCCGCATGGATGATCTGCCCCGCTATGTTTCTGCCCATCAGCTTATAGTTCAGCTCATATCTGCACACATCCGGATCGATGCCGATGCTCTTGCTGGTCAGCGCATAGATTACCGGCATCGTTTTATCCGGATTATACTGGTGGGCCGCCTTTAAATAGTCGGCATCCTCCTGACTCATGGCGATCACTGCATCGAATTCCTCCTTGGAGCCCAGAATATCGAACGCCTTATTAAACCACATGCTGTCATCACCGGGAAACAGTTTGCAGGAGCAGTTATCATCTTCCAGCACATCCACCACACCGTTCATGAAGCTCTTGTTGTTGGAATAGATGCTGTTCTCACAGAGCAGAGCCACATTCTGATGGCCGTCCCCGATGCATTTTAGCGCGATATCCCGTCCTGCCTGTTCAAACCCGAAGGATATATAGACGGAGTTCTCCGGCATCCCCTTCACCTTTCTTTCAGCAAAGAAAAATCTGGTATCCGGGGTAAATACCCCCCTGTTCTTGAGAAGGGAACTGACCACCACCACCGCCATGGGATTTAAGGAAAGCGCCTTCTTTACCGCTTTTTCCTCATCACGCTCCAGGTTATTGGTGGATATGAGCTCTATGCTGATATCGTGCTCCCGCAGGACCTGTTCCAGCCCGGTATATAAGTCATTGTAGCATTTTAAGCTGATCTTGGGCACAATGACGCAGACTCTCCGCGCCGTACCGGCCCTCAGCTGCTGGGCCTGGACATTCATTTTATATCCCATCTCTTTGGCAATTCGCTCCACCAGCTGGATTTTTTCGGCGCTGACGTTCCCTCTCTTATTCAGTACATTGGAAACCGTACCGTGGGATACCCCTGCTTTGGCGGCAATATCTTTGATTGTTGGCATAGGCTGCACCTCGCTTTTGGTTCGTTCAAATTCTACTGTTTTTATTATAGCACGAGGTCAGGCTGTTTTCTATCTGTTTTTTTGCAGTGACTTTAGAAGGAAGCTGCACACGGTTCCATGGGCTCTGCCTCCAGCACGAGCCTTACCTGCTCCACCCTTCTGTCTCTCATCTTTATGACGGTTATGCTCATGTGATCATAATAGAACACATCCCCTTCTTCCGGTATCCGCTCCGCCAGTTCCATCACCCAGCCGCTGACTGTAAACGATTCAAACGTTTCCTCACAGCCCAGCTCACCCATTAGCTTTTCCACGCCGGCATTCCCTGAAACAAGATATTCCTGATCAGAAATCTTCTCGATCTCCTGAACCACGACATCGTGTTCATCCCAGATTTCTCCCACCAGTTCCTCCAGAATATCCTCCAGAGTTACAATTCCCATGGTTCCTCCAAATTCATCGATTACCACCGCAATATGCATTTTATTCTTCTGAAGTTCCTTCAAAAGGACATTGATTTTCTTGCTTTTTGCCACATACAGCGCAGGCCGTACAATCGCTTCCACACCGCATGTACCGCGATACATCCGGTTATAAAAGTCCTTCTGGTAAATAATACCGGTAATATCGTCGATCGTTTCCTTATATACAGGAAGACGGGAGTACCCGGTCTCATCAAACACCGCCGCAATTTCCTCCTTATCCGCATCAATGGAGATTCCCGTCACGTCAACGCGCGGGGTTGCGATATCCATGGCTTCCAGCTCCGTAAATTCGATGGCGCTTTTGATCAGGCTTCCTTCCTGTTCATCAATTCCGCCATCCTGTTTTGCCTCCTCCACGATGGCAAGCAGTTCCTCCTCCGTTATGCCGGGATCTCCCGAAGTCCGGATCAGGAGTGACAGCAGCTTTTTCCACTGCTTAAATAAGTAGTTGGCCGGCGTCAGCACCACCATAAACGCATTTAAAAACGGTGCAGAAAACATGGCAAACTGCTCCGGAGACTCCTTGGCGATACTCTTCGGAGAAACCTCGCCAAAGATCAGGACCACGATTGTCGTCACCACGGTTGAAATGCTCGCTCCTGCCTCATCGCCCAGCAGCTTTACGAATATGACCGTCGCCAGCGACGCGCTCGCAATGTTGACAATGTTGTTGCCGATCAGGATCGTTGACAGCAGTCCGTCATAATTTTCAGACAGCGTTAACACCAGCTGCGCCCTTTTATTTCCCTTCTCCGCCATATTCTTAATCCGGATCCGGTTCAGCGAGGAAAACGCCGTTTCCGTCTCCGAGAAATACGCGGACATGATAATGCATCCAATAATAATCATCAGTGAGATACTCTGTTCTTCCATAAAATTTTCTTTCCTCTCTTCTTTCTTTGCACACACAAAAAGCATAGCCCGCCTTTCCGGAGGAAACGCAGGTTATGCTTCTATGTCAATAATTTCATTCTCTTATTCGATTTTATTAAGCGGTATGTAACCGTCGTATAAAAATTTGCCCTGTGCGTGTCAGGTTCCGCGTCACTGTCGGCGTCGTCCATGAAATGTGTAAATTCCTTTCTGCATCAAGCGGTATTTATGAGTGAATTATAGAAAACTCCCGCTTCATTGTCAAGAAACGTCCGCATTTCTTAACGCTTTCTTATCGCGTTTTCTTACCGATTGTACTCCGGTCACAGCTTCCTGCGGTCAGATTCCTCCCGCTGCCTGCGGAAATAACTGGTCAAATGCCTCGATTGCCGCCTCAGCATCGCTGCCGTCAGCCACCACATAAAAATGCTCTCCCTTTTTCAATTCTCCCGCCTTCAGAATACTCTTTCCATTAAAATGCTTCTCTTCATTTTCCACCGTAATGCTGCTTGCAAAACGGCTGGATAATAAAATCAGCTCCATCATCTGTTTTCTGGCCTTTTCCTCTTCCGGCGCCAGATTGTACTCTCTGCTCTTCATATATCCGTACCCGGTCCTTTCTTCCTCATCCATCTGTCTGATCTCTTTCTATAGATAAATTCCCTTTTCTCTCATATGCTTTCACGTCAGATCATTTTCCCCAGACCTGCATCGTTTCATACGGTCTATCCTTTTCCATTTTACTCTCAAACACTTATTTTTGTAAGCAAATTCCATCTTCCTTTATAAACTTTGTCTATTTTACCCTATATACAGATTTTCTGCCATCTATATTTTTTTCCAAAAGCAGAACCGCTGCCATAAGATCGTGAAATTCTATATTTTTCATTGATTTTTTACCCACAATATAGTATACTGAAAAGATCAAGAACGTATGTTCTGTTTTATGCAGACAGGAAGGAGGCCGCATTGGAAAACGTAATCAGTCAGTCAAACGACCGGATTGAACCACCACATCTTCAGACTTCTCTCGGGGCAGAAATCAACAGCGGGACGCCGGACCTCCCCCTGGAATCCGGCAGGGAGACATCTTTTTCTACGGATTTATCCGTTGAATTCCGGATTATTTCCCAGCCTTCCGATCTCACCCCCTACTTCCATACAGTAAAAGAAGCGCCGCTTCTTGCCATAGATACGGAGACCACCGGGCTTGACCCGCACAGCGACAGGCTCCGTCTGATTCAGATCAGCGCTCCCGGTATTCCGGTGCTTGTCATCGACTGCGCTGCATTTCTTCCAGATGGATTTGCCTGCCTCAAAGAGCTTCTGAACACTCCCTCGGAAAAGATATTCCACAACGCCAGGTTTGACTTACAGTTTCTAATGGGGATTGGAATCGATTGTTTTCCAGTCTTCGACACGATGCTGGCCGCTCAGCTGCTCCGGCCGTGCGGAGGCCCTTTAAAGGCCGGGCTGGCGGTGGTGGCAGACCACTATCTCGGCATTAAGCTGGATAAGACAGAGCAGACCGGTTCCTGGGACAGCGCCTCCCTGACTGGATCGCAGCTGGCCTATGCCGCGCTGGATGCATGGATTCTTCTGAAGCTGTATGATGTAATGAATCCGCTTCTGGCCCGTCACGGTCTCGGCCGGACGGCTTCCATTGAATTTGCCTGTGTCTCCGCTATTGCCCGTGCAGAATACGACGGAATCAATCTCGATCTGGAAAAATGGGACGAGCTTCGCCGGAAGACTGAGAAACAGTACGACGCCGCACTGGAGACTCTCTATACCTACAGCGGCACCCCCTCCTGCCAGCTGACCCTGTGGGGTGGTGAAGAGGCCCTGGATGTAAACTTTGAGAGCAATCCCTATGTGCTCAAACTGCTGAACCGGTATGGAATTCCGGTCACCTCCACCTCGCGGAGAAGCCTGGCCCCCTACCACAGCCAGCCTCTGGTACAGGCCCTTACCGAATACAGAAGACATTCCAGATCCCTCTCCTCCTTCCTCCACCCCATACCGGCCCAGATTCATCCCGTTACTCACCGGCTCCATCCAAAATACATGCAGATCGGCGCCTGGAGTGGGAGAATGAGCTGTTATAATCCCAATATCCAGCAGATTCCGCGGGAAGCTGATTTTCGCAGCTGTTTTACGGCCCCTGATGGAAGAAAGCTGATTCTGGCTGACTACTCTCAGATCGAGCTGCGAGTGGCGGCACAGATCTCCGGCGACTCCAGAATGAAGAGTGCCTGTCAGAAGGGGGATGATCTCCATGCGCTCACCGCCTCCCTGATTTCCAGCATACCGGTCAGTCAGGTGACCAAAGCACAGCGCCAGGCCGCGAAGGCCGTGAATTTCGGTTTGATATTCGGCATGGGTGCAGAGGGTCTTAAGCAGTATGCAGGCCAGTCGTACGGCGTAGAGATGACATTAGAGGAAGCGGAGCAGTTTCGCAGCGCCTTCTTTCAGAGTTACCGCGGGATCAACTGGTGGCACCACGACTTGAGGGAGAGCCATCCCCTGGAAGGCCGGACGCTCACCGGGCGTAAATTTCTGTTTCCCCCAAACACCGGACTGGCTGACTTGGCCAACACCCCGGTCCAGGGTACGGCCGCAGATATTCTGAAACACGCCCTTGGACTCCTTGCCTCCAGAATCCGGGGGAGCGACAAAAAAATCGTCGCCATCGTCCACGACGAGATCCTGATGGAAGTCCCCGTGGAAGAGGCAGACGATACGGTCGTTCTGTTAAAGACTGCGATGGAAGAAGCTGCACAGGCGATTCTTCCCGATGTCCCCTGTGAAGCAGATGCAAAGGCAGCCGATTCCTGGGCAGGCAAATAGGCCGCACTGCTGACCGGCATTTCCCAGTTCCACCGGTCAGCAGTTACCGTATCACACTTCACCTGCCAGTTTCATAAGCCGCCGTGCCCTGATACACACCTGTTTTCTGTCGTTTTCCAGGTTCTGTTTAGCAAAGGAGGCCATCTCTGTTCGATAAGCGGTATCCGGGAATTGTTCCAGAAAGCACTCCAGTATATGCCCCTTCGCCACATTTAAGCATTCCGGGGAAGGCACTCCGTGATGAAAAAAAGTATGGCTGTCTATCTTCAGGAGTAAAGGGATGATCGTCTCCTCCTCTTCCGGACAGGCTCTCAGGATCTTCCCCGTACTTGAGACCGCATTGCCAAACTCCGCAACCTGCCGGGATCGGAACGACAGAAGATACCTGGTTCTCATTTTCATCCAGATATCTTTCCCGCCTGCTTCTAAAAGTCCCGGAAGCGTAAGAAGCATCCCCCACCTGATAAAATTATTATCGCTGTCCAAAAGCCCGATCAGGCGATCCACATATGGAAGAAGCATGGCGGGGCGCTCTTCACTGATCTTCCGAACCGCCTTCTCAGCCTGATACTTAACCGCCGTTTTCTCCTTCTCCATCACCTCGATAAACAGCGGAATCACAGAGGCATCTCTGTACCCCAGTTCCGCATACACCTTCGGATCCTCTTTTTTTCTCAGTTCCGTCATAAGCTGTTCCCAATCCATAAACCGTCCCTCCTTATCTGTCCATTATGCTGTTTTTAATTTCAGTTTACGGACAATCGCGCAGTTTGTCAATCCTTATCTGCTGCCGGAGACTGACGTATTAGAAAGCTGCCGCAGTAATGTTTTAAATTGTTTCGTGGTGTTTTATACTTGTATTTTATGTAAAAATATGTTATCATAAGACATTGCAGAAAGCTGCACCATTATTCAGAGTTTATCGGCCGCATCAGAGACGGACTTGCAGACGGCCTCTCCCTCACAGCTGCAACACAGTCAGCCATTGATTCCTGTATAAAAGACGGTATTCTCGCGGAATTTTTGTCCATTCACAGAGCGGAGGTGAATCATGTGATTTTAACAGAATATGATGAACAGCAGCATTTGGCCGGAGAAAGAGAACTTGGCGTTACCCTAGGCTGTCTTATGGTCCAGATACAACTGGTAAGAAAAAAGTTTGAAAAACATCTGGTGCCAGAAACAGCCGCAGAAGAACTGGAGCTGGATAAAGCCTATGTAACTCAGATTTACACACTTCTAAGAGAACACGGGGAACTGGATGACCGCCGGCTGATGGAATTACTGGCCCATGAACTAAGGTATATCTAGCTACACAATCCCCACCCGGACAGAGATACGTCTTACTGCTGCAAAAAAATAACAGGCGTGGAATTCCGTCAATGAAATCCCACGCCTCATATCCATCTCTCAGCCTCTCACATCAATATCCACCAGTTCCAGGCCATCATCCACTTCATGCAAGTACAGATCGTCAATATGTCTTCGCAGTACCCTTTTTCCTCCCACATCGCCTTCCAGCGTCATCAGTTCCTCCCTGTACATTTCCGAGAAAATCGCCGGATTGCCGAACTCTCCCATGTTACACAGGCAGCCAATTCCTCTCTTACTGTTTTTCCAGCCTTCAATCAGGTCCTCTATGGTATCTGCCTTTAAATATGGCTGGTCACAGACTGCGAAGCAATACGCAGCTTCCTCAGCCTTCTGCGGCGACGCAGCTTCCAGTGCCAGGTGAATGGAATGGGAGATTCCCAGACTGCTCTGCACATTCTCCACCACCAGATAGCCTCTTTTTCCCAGATCTTCCATAATCTCCCGATACTGGGTCACAACTATCTTTTTATCGAAAAGGTCATCCGGCAGTTTTGCCACCTCCTCCACGATATACTGATACATCGCTTTCCCGTGAAACGGGGTAAGCAGCTTGTTTCCGTCAAACCGCCTGCTGTCTCCTGCTGCCAGCAGTATAAGAGTCAGTTTCATCTGCCAAATCCTCCATTCTACCTGTCCTTTAAAAAGAAAATGCTCTCCTCCGGCACCACAAGGCGCTCCGGCACCCGCTCTTTCATCTCATCCTTCCAGCGTGCTTTCGGTATCTTCCACCAGAGATCATTTTCAAGAATGAGTGTGACCTCAAATGGATCATCCAGAAGCTGTTTTAAGCGGCATTCCATCACATTCACCTCTGCCTCTTCCCGGGCGGCGGTAAAGTAATGGGCACGGATTCCGATAAACGGTGCATCCTTTGGGACGTTCCTGTCTCTTATTATAACCTGCATATCCCAATTTGGCACGTAAAATGTGTGGTCATCTACATATTTAATGTCCAGAATGTTCTTACACCCTGTCAGTTTGGCCGCAGAGACCGTCTCCGGCTCTTTAAAGACCTCCTTTACTGCTCCGGACACTACAATTTCTCCCTCGTTAATCACATGGATCGTACTGCAGAAACGATAAATCTCATCCCTGCTGTGCGTGACGAGCAGCACATCTCCATCGTAGTTTTTCAGTTCTTCCAGCTGCTCCAGCTGCAGCTTCTCCTTCAGATAATAATCGAGAGCAGAAAACGGTTCATCCAGCATCAGCACTTCCGGCTTCGACGCCATAATCCTTGCCAGCGCAGCCCTCTGCTGCTGGCCTCCCGAAAGTCTGGAGGGATACCGGTCCGCCAGTTCTCCAATATGGTACATATCCAGATACCGCATGGCAGCCTGGCGCCGCTCCCTCTTCGGACAGGAAAGAGCCATCTCCACATTTTCCCGTATGGTCATGTGAGGGAACAGCGCATAGTTCTGAAACAGATAACCGACGCCCCTGTCCTGAATTTTTACATTGATTCCTTTCTCGGAATCAAAGAGCACGCGGCCGTTTAACTCGATTCTTCCCTCATCCGGCGTGAAGATACCGGCAATGCACTTTAAGGTCATACTCTTGCCGCAGCCCGACGCGCCCAGAATCCCCGTGATTCCGGAATCCCTGTCCGTGTCAAAGGCAACGCTTAAAGTCATATCCCTCAATTTTTTCTTGATCTCTACCTTCAGGCTCATGGCTCACTCCTATAAATATTTCTTTTTGCCTGTGGCTGCCACGTTCATACCAGCCACGATCAGCAGGGAAATGGCGACGATGATAACCACGTATTTCCCCGCCCCCTCCATGTCCCCTGCCGCCACCTCCGAGTAGATGGCGAGAGGCAGCGTCCGAGTCTTTCCAGCGATATTTCCGGCTATCATGGCCGTCGCTCCAAATTCCCCCAGGCCTCTTGCAAAAGCCAGAACTCCGCCTGACAGGACACCTGGCATGGCCATGGGCATCAAAATCTTCCAGAATACCTTTCGCTCCGGCAGCCCCAGAGTCCTTGCCGCATTTAAGACATTTTCATCAACCAGCTCGAATGCGCCTCTTGCGGAACGGTACATAAGCGGAAAGGATATCAGCACCGCCGCAAGCACCGTCGCCTGCCAGGTAAACACGATTTTATAGCTGAATACTGCAAGAAGCAGCTTTCCGACAGGACGCTTTACACCAAATATATAAAGCAGAAAGAAGCCTGCCACCGTCGGCGGAAGAACGAGAGGAAGTGTAAGCACACCGTCCAGTATGGCCTTTGCCCGTTCTGATTTCAGGGCAATCACCGCCCTGGCCGCCCAAATTCCCAGAAAGAATGTAAAAATAATCGATATGACCGATGTTTTTAGAGAAATGAGAATCGGTGAGTAATCCACTTGTTTCTCCTCCTTATCGCCAGCACAGCAGTGCTGGTGCATGTTTAAAATTCAGCATATTACTGCGCAGCTGCGAATCCGTTCTTCACAAAGATTTCCATGGCTTCGCTGCCGGCCAGGAAATCGATGAACTTCTGTGCCCCTTCAGGATTTTCGCAGTCTTTGATGATACCGGCCGGATAAATCGCCTTCTTCACGCTTCCTTCCGGTGCTTCAGCCACGATCGTCACTTTATCAGTCTGCGCTGCATCCGTTGCATATACGATTCCGGCTTTTGCGCTTCCCTCAGCAACCCAGTTCAGGACTTCGGTTACATTCGTTCCGAGACTGGCCTTTGCAAGCACTTCATCCCAAAGGCCCAGATTGGTCAGCGCTTCCTTCGAATACTGGCCCACTGGCACGCTGTCCGGATCACCCAGTGCTGCATTTTCAGCTTTTGCAATATCCTCGAAAGACGAGTAGCTGCCTTCATCACCGGTCGGTACGATAAAAACAATCTTATTTTCCAGGAGATTCTTCATGCTTCCCTCCTGAATCATGCCTTCGTCGTTTAACGCATCCATCTGCTTCGTCGCCGCCGAGAAGAAAACATCGATACCGGCTCCCTCTTCGATCTGAGTCTGCAGTTTTCCTGAACTGTCATACGTTCCCACAACTGTAAAACCAGGGTTCTGTTCTTCAAACAGCGGAATCAGTTCATCTCTTAAACAGGTCTCCAGGCTGGCCGCCGCCGCGATAGTCACAGTCTGTGCTTCCGCTTCTTTCGCTGCCTCTGCCGTGGTTTCTTCCGCTTTCGCCGTGGTCTCCTTCTGTGTCTCTGCGGCTGACTCTGCCGCCTGTGCTGTCGTCTCCGGTTCAGCCTTTCCGTTTCCGCTGCATGCGGTGAGCGCCGCCATCGCCACAGTTAATGCACCTGCTAATAGAATTGCTTTTTTCATCACTTTACTCTCCTGTTCTTTTTTATATGAAAGATTCCTTCCAGCACTCCGCCTCCTATGGCGGTTGCCTTATCAGAAATGGTCCAGCAGTGTTCTGTGACACCCCTTGGATCAATATCTCCTGATTTCATTCCCTTCGTCACTGCCACACCGTCCTGAAGCAGCCCCCGAACAACGCCTCCCACCTCTGCATATATGGGAGTTCCTCCGCTGCTGCCTACCACATCCCCCTTTTCAACCAGGGTTCCGATCTCCACAGCTCCTGTAAATATACCATCAGAGGCAGCGCGAATAATGCGCTCCTTATCGTATCCTCCGATCATACCCGGGACTCCCGTATTCGGGAAAGCGCTGCCTTCCCAGATACAGCGTCCCAGATTGTGGCCGCGTTTCGTCTCCACCACCACATGACAATCCACCCCCGCCGTGAATCCGGGGCCGACACCGATGACGATATCTGCATCCGTTATTTCCGTTCCCAGATTTACTTTGGCTAAGATCGCATCAACCACAATATCCGGCTTCCAGGATCTAACTGTCTCGCATGACTCATCCACAATCACCGCTACTTTATCCTGATTCACAACACGGTCTATATCCCCGGTATTCCGGCAAAGCACTCCTTCGACATCTTCCACCAGGGCGCTTCCTTCGTAGACCGCCCGGGAAAATGCCACCGTTCTCCGCACGGTTGTAGGAACCGCTATTTCGGTCATTGCCACTGAAAACCCACAGCGGTGCAGTCTGCATCCGATCCCCGTGGCAAGATCCCCGGCTCCCTTTATCAAAACTCTTTCCACAACGTTCTCTTCCTTTCTGATTTCCTCTGTGTTCTGATCTGCTCTGTGTTCCGATCTGTTCTACCTTCTGGCGCACTCTCCGCCGCGTCCCGACAGGATGTCCAGGCCGTGGGGCAGCGTATCCAGCACATACTCCAGACTCTCCCGAACTGCCTTCGGGCTTCCCGGAAGGTTGATAATCAACGTACCTCCACGGATCACGCTCACCCCGCGGCTCAGCATGGCGCGTTTCGTCACCGTCATGCTGCAGGCACGGATCGCCTCAGCGATTCCAGGGGCATTCCGTTCCGCCACCGCCATGGTGGCTTCCGGTGTCACATCACGCCGGGAAAAACCGGTTCCGCCCGTTGTGAGTACCAGATCACACTGAACCTGGTCGCTTAAACGGATCAGTTCCTTCTTCAGCGCCTCTCCTTCATCCGGAAGCAGACTCTGAGCCGCCCCCTCATAGCCTGCCGCCTCCAGAATCTCCCTTATCACTGCCCCGCTCTTATCTTCCCTTTCCCCTGCTGCTCCTTTGTCGCTGAGCGTTACGATTCCTGCTCTGTACATACGTTTATTTCATCCCCTTCCTTCATCACGCCTCCGTGCAGCACCCGGGTGAATATTCCATTGGTGGGCATAATACATTCTCCCATCTTCTTAAAAATCTCACAGTGGCTGTGGCACTCCTTGCCGATCTGCGTCACCTCCAGGAGGATATCCCCGCAGGACAGCTTCGTTCCCACAGGAAGATGAACCAAATCGATCCCCTTCACAATCACATTTTCACCGAACGCGCCGTCACCGATCTCGGCTCCCCTCGCCTTAAAAGCCTCTATCGTCTCATAAGACAGAAGGCTCACCTGGCGGTGCCATTTCCCCGCATGCGCGTCGTGTTCAATGCCAAATTCTTCTATAAAATGGCCTTCTGAAATTCCCTTTTTCTGTGTTCCTTTTTTCTCGCTGATGCAGACAGCCATAATCTGACCCATACTCTTATCCTCCGATTTGATTCATATTTAAACATTGTTTCTCTGTATCATCGAAAAGCAGCCCCTCTTTCTCACCGCCGGCCGAAGAAAGGAAGTGATGGCTTTCCGGTTTCTTCCTGATCCACTGTTCCATCAGATCCTTCAGAGTCTCATCCGATATACCGCTTCGCAGCGGTGTCCGCAAATCAACTCCGGCCGGGCTGTCGAGACAGAGCTTCAAAAAACCGTCCGAGGTCAGTCTCACCCGGTTGCAGCCTGCGCAGAACTTGTGGTGAACGGCGCTGATCAGGCCGATGCAGCCCGCCCCCGACGCAAATGTATAGTAAACCGCAGGCCCGTTTCCTCTTGGCTCCGTGCTGATCCTAACATCGCTGTATTCCTCTGAAAGGATGGCAAGCAGCTCCTCGTTATCCATGGCATGGTATTTTCGCCCCTGGCCGATGGGCATCATCTCAATAAAGCGCACCGGAATCCCGTTTTTTACCGAGTATTCTGCAAAGGCAAGCACGTCCTCCCTGCACAGTTCTTCCATCACCGCGCAGTTCAGCTTTACCATAAGCCCGCTCTTTCCGGCTGCTTCAATCCCTTTCATGACATCTGCAAAGCAGTCCCGTCTGGTAATCCGGTGAAAGCGCACCGGGTCCAAGGTATCCAGGCTGATATTGACGCTGGACAGCCCTGAAGCGGCAAGCTCCTGTGCCATTTCCCCCAGCAGAATGCCGTTTGTCGTCATCGTCACATCCTGGATTCCGTCTATCGCGGTCAGCTTACGGATCAGCTGGATGACGCCTTTTCTCACCAGCGGTTCCCCTCCTGTCACTTTCACGCGCCGGATTCCAAGCCCGGCTCCGGCTTCCGCAATTCTGAGAATTTCCTGGTATGTGAGAATATCTTCGTGATTCATTAACGCGACGCCTTCCTCCGGCATACAGTAACGGCATCGCAGATTACACCGATCCGTCACGGAAATGCGGAGGTAGTCGATCGTTCTTCCATTTTCGTCTCTCATAGGCGCTCTCCATCTTTCCGGTAAAGGCCGCTCTTCCCGCCATCCTTCATCAGGAGTGAGATATCCGTCATGGTCATACCCCGGTCCATGGCCTTGCACATGTCATAGATGGTCAGCAATGCCACATTTACGCCGGTCAGCGCTTCCATTTCCACCCCGGTCTTACCGCTGGTCTTCACGGTACAGACGGCCTCCACGGCCATGATTTCATCATGAAGAACAAAGTCCACCGTACACTTCGTCAGCATCAGCACATGGCAGAGCGGAATGAGTTCAGAGGTTCTCTTCGCCCCCATAATTCCGGCCACACGCGCCACACCGAGCACGTCTCCTTTTTTGGCGGTTCCCTGCTTTATGGCCTCGTAGACCTCACGGTTTACATGAATCACTCCATGCGCCTCTGCGATTCTGTCCGTCACGGCCTTCTCACCCACATCCACCATACGTGCATTGCCGTGTTCATCAAAATGTGTCAGTCCTTCCATCTTACCAGCCCTTTCCAAATCCGCAGTTGGGATAATGACAGACCTCACAGGACAGGCAGAGACCGCCTCTTCCCAGTTTGTCAAGCTCTGTCTTTGTTACAGGATCATCCGCCATGAGACGGGGAAGCACCAGATCAAATACGGTGCGTTTCGCATACATGACGCACCCCGGAAGGCCCGCCACCGGAATCTGGCGGCCATCCTTTTCGTAATAGGCAAGCAGGAACATGGCGCCGGGAAGTACCGGAGCCCCGTATGATACGACGCGCGCCCCCGTACTGCGAATGGCCAGAGGCGTCTTGTCGTCCGGATCCACACTCATTCCGCCGCTAACCAACACCATATCGGCTCCCTGGGCGATAAATTCCTCGATGGCCTTCCTGGTGTGGTCCGGATCGTCATCCGTGATCGTCTGTCCCATCACTTCCCCGCCAAACTCCTTCACCTTTTCCCTCAGCACAGGGCCAAATGCATCTTGAATCCGTCCGTGGTAAACCTCGCTTCCCGTCGTAACGATTCCCACTTTTTTATCCTGATACGGAAGTATGGAAAAGATCTTTTTTCCGCCGCAGACCGCCACAGCCTCTTCCATCTTCTCCTTCTCAATAACCAGCGGAATAATCCGTGTCCCGCACAGCTTATCGCCCGGCTCTACCGGTGTATTGTTGTGCCTGGAAGCGATCATCATGTCGCCCAGACTGTTGATTCTGTCCAGCAGCTCTGTATCTATTTTAAGAAGCCCGCGGACCGCAGAGGTCAGTTCGATCTTCCCTTCCTTTACGCCGCTCCGCTCCATATGGCTGCCCCTGCACAGACCGCAGAGAATCTCGGCCGCCTCATTTTCATGGTATTTCGACTCGTCCTTTTCCCAGATGTATAAATGCTCCTTGCCCAGCGAGAGCAGCACCGGAATATCTTCCTCTGTCACCACATGGCCTTTCTTAAATTTTGCATCCTTGATCACTCCCGGAATGATCTGCGTAATGTCGTGACACAGTACGTGTCCCACCGCATCTTCTGTCCTGATCTCCCTCATGACTCCAGCTCCTTTATCCTCATTTTTATAGTCACCCGTTCCCTTTCACACTTCTTCAAAGTGACGGATCTGCTGCATCGATATTCTCACCTGAGAATATCCATATGAAAATTAAAATGGGTAATTATCTGTCCCCATCTGTCTCTATGAACAATAATACTTTTCAAACAACTCTGCAACCGCATGTTCTGCTTCATTCACAAACTGCAGGTACCTGTTTAAAAACGCTTCGCCCTCTTCGGTCAGAACCGTGGCGCCGCCGTTCTCTCCGCCGCGCTTTCCCTCCATCAGCGGAAATCCCAGGTCCTCCTCCGCCTTATGTATGATCTTCCATGCCTTGGAATAGGCCATATGCATCTCCTGACACGCGGCCGCTAAGGAACCGCGCTCCCTCACGAGCTGCATCAGGCCTGCGACTCCCGGTCCAAAATTCCGTTCCTCATAGTAAAGCCTGAGTTTCATATGGAAACGCAGTTTTTTCTCCTGTTCCATCTTCGCCGCCTTTCTTTTCCGCTGTCACACTTCGCGCTCCTGCTGCGGATGCTTCCGGTCCAGAAAGCATGACACCGCACACCGCACCTGGGACAGCCGTTCCACTTCCCCTGCTATCTCGGCCGCCTTTGCCAGAAGTCCCTCATCGTCCGCCTTATTGATCACCACCCGGTAGTCTCTTTCCCCCACCAGTTTTCTCGTACCGGCATCACTGGTGAGAATCTTCACCGCATCACCGCACGTAATCCGGTGGCTGTAACGGCCATTCGGTTCTTTCTTTAGTCCCAGCAAAGCTGCCGCCTGTTCTGTGCGGAAACAGAACTCCTCCAGCTCACCGCCGATGCAGTTCAGTCCCATACAGCCGATTACCACGTCGGTATATTCCGGAATCACAGGTTCTCCGTTTCCCGGTACCTTTATGGGAAGCCGCTTTGCCCCATCCGCTTCAATCAGCAGGACATCTGCCAGTTCTTTAAGCACTGCCGTCTCCGTTAAGGGCAGGCTCTTAAGCTTTCCTTCCGCCGCAGGCACACCAGCCACAAGGACTGTACCGTTACCATGAGCAGCCCTGCTTCGATCCGGCTTCCGCGCATTCCGCGCCAGCCATTCCGCCGCATCCGAAGCACGGTCGCTCTCCACCACGTTCCGGTCCGCCGGATGAAAGATATGGGTCGTCGTTGTCACAATCACTGTCTTCCCCATATCTGCCAGTTCATCCGCAAGCCGGAACATGACGCTGGTCTTTCCGCCTCCGCCGGTCAGGGCAATCACCCTGTGACGTTTTGCAGAAAGTGCTAATGCCTCCCACAGAGAGCCGCATTCCCGAAGTCCGTCATGTTCCCAACTGTAAAATACCATACCTCTATATCCTTTCAATTCCCGGATCAGCACATTCCGGCGTTATGCTTAATCCAGTTCCATCCGCCGTTTTCTCGGAACGTAGGCCCCGGTCTTTTCTAACACGACCTTGCCGTCCTTTGCGGCCAGCTCGCCCTTTAAGAAAACCAGCTCCGCTTTTCCCTTCACCTTCGTGCCTTCAAACGGACAGTAATCCACATTGGCAACCTGGTTCTCCACGGACATGGTCCACTCGGTATCCGGGTTCCATACGACGATATCCGCATCGCTTCCGGGAGCAACAGCCCCCTTCTGAGGATAGACGCCGTAAAGCTTTGCCGGATTCTCAGACAGCAGACGGCACATCTGCTCCAGCTTCAAATCCCGTTCCAGAACGCCGAAGCTGTAAATTAAGGCCGGTCTCGACTCCACTCCCGGCATCCCGCAGGGGATCTTCGTAAAATCGTCCTTTCCCGCCGCCTTCTGGCCGGTGGTAAAGCTGCAGTGGTCGGTTGAAATAGTCTGAATATGGTCTTTTCTGATGGCGTTCCACAGTCTTGTGCTGTCCGTCTCCTTCTTGATCGTAGGCGCAATCACATATTTGCTGCCCTCAAAATCCGGCAGGCTGTAGACGCTTTCATTTAAAATGAGATACTGAGGACACGTCTCCAGAATCACTTCCTGGCCCCGTTCTCTCGCGTACTTCACCTCCTGATAACCGGCTCCGGAGCTTAAGTGCACGATGATAACCGGAGTATGCACCAGATCCGCAATCTTGAGCAGACGGCTGATTGCCTCCGCCTCCACCACGGCCGGTCTCGTCTTCGGATGCGCGTCGGTAGTCAGATGGCCCTTCGCCTTCTCTTCTTCTGTCAGCGCCTCGATGATCCCTTTATTCTCACAGTGAACGCCGGCGATTCCGCCCACCTCTTTCAGCCGCTTTAAGACCTGGTAGATGGATTTGTCATCCAGCACCATATCGTCATAGGTCATGTAGATCTTAAAGGAGGTTACGCCCTCGTCCACAATCTGCCAGAGTTCTTCGCTGATATCCGGATTCCAGTCGGATATGGCAAGATGAAAGCCGTAATCACAGGAAGCATTGCCGTCGGCCTTTTCATGCCAGTTCTCCAGCGCTTTATGTAAGCTTTCTCCTTTATACTGGGTCGCAAAGTCAATAATCATGGTTGTGCCGCCTGATAAGGCAGCTTTCGTTCCCGTCTCAAAATTATCCGCGGTTACCGTTCCGGACACATGCAGATCAAAATGGGTGTGTGCGTCGATAAAGCCGGGAAACAAAAGCTTTCCTGACACATCAACCACTTCGGCCTCCTCATCCGTAATCTCCGGAGCTACAGCCCCGATCTTCCCATCCTCTATCAGAACATCAGCTTTTTTACAGCCTTCGCCCGATACCACGGTACCGCCTTTTAATACTTTTTTCATGGGACAAATCCTTCCTTTCTGCTGTCTGAATCCCCGTAAAGCTGTCTGTTACAGGAAAGAAGCGTATCGGGCTTCCTCCCGCTTAATCCGTTCCATACCGGCTTTCCCCGCCGCATGCCCGATCTTCAGCCTGACGACGCAGACATCGTTCCAGCTGCTTTGAATGGCTGCCTCGCCCTCCTTCGTGTATTCCGGGGAAAATCGTTCCGCCAGAAGCTTTAACGCCTCCCGCTTCTCTTTTTCATCCGTCACAACCGAAGCTCTGCCAAATACAATCACACTGGCATAAGCAGTCGAAAATGCTTCCGGGATCACCTCATCTTCCCCCACCACGCAGAAGGAAACCTTGTCGGAGCGCTGAAAGCCCTCCATCTTATGGCCCTCCTTTGCACAGTGAAAATAGATGGCATCGTCTCCGTACACATAGTTCATCGGGACACCGTACGGGTATCCGTCGTCTCCCTGTACAGACAGTACTCCATAAGTTCCGTTCTTTAAAATACTCCTGGCTTCCGTTTCCGATAACTGCTGATTTTTTCTTCTCAATTCCCTGAACATGACAGCCTCCAATCTCCGCTCGCATGCATAAGCGTAACCTGCATAAGGTTCTGTGAATTTTCACTGAAATAACTTATTTTCAGTATACCTTATTTTTCTTTTGCATACAACCGTTTCCAGTGGAGAAACGTATTTTTACTTTAAGGGCGCAGGACCATACTGCTCGGCCCTCTGCGCCCTTATCAAGGTTTTGCTTTTTACTTTTGCGATTACTTTTTGCTCTTTCTGTATGCCGTATCTTCCAGAGGCAGCGACGTGCGGAAGTTTCCGTCTAGCTTGTAGTAGGCGCCCTGGACTGCCGGTGCCGTCGGAATGGAGGTGATTTCTCCGATTCCCACTGCTCCGTATGCCAGCGGATCCTTATTTTCCTCGACAATGATACTCTCCACCGGCGGAGTCTTATCCGCACGGAACAGGCCCAGAGTACCGAATTTGGCCAGCGGCTTTCCATGATCCAGCGGGAAATCTTCGGTCAGCGCGAATCCAAGGGACATCACTACGCCGCCCTCGATCTGCCCTTCTACGGACAGCGGGTTAATGGCTTTACCGACGTCATGAGCCGCAACCACCTTTTCAATGGTTCCGTCCTCGTTTAAGCATACCACCTGGGTTGCGTAGCCGTAGGCCACATGGGATACCGGATTCTTCTTGCCGCACCCCATGGGATCTGTAGCCGCCAAATACTCTCCGTAATACTCTTTTCCGTTTAAATCCTCCAGGGTCTTTCCTCCCTTCAGATCTTCCAGAATATCCATACAGGCCCTTCTGGCCGCCTCGCCTGTCACCAGGGTCTGACGGGAACCGGAAGTCGTACCGGAATCGGGGGCCAGGTTCGTCTCCGCAGCCACATAGACTACGCGGTCTCCCGTCACCCCCAGCGCCTCACAGACTACCTGCTCCAGCACGGTTCCCAGTCCCTGGCCGATGCAGGAGGCACCGGAACGGACGTATACCTTTCCATCCTCGATGGTCATGCGGCAGCGGCCCCAGTCCGGGATACCGACGCCGACGCCGGCATTCTTCATGGCACAGCCGATGCCCACGTACGGGTGGCTGTCATAGACCTCCTTCACCGCTTCCAGCGTCTCTGCAAGCGCCGTGCCCGGAGAGGCGATCTGACCGTTAGGCAGCTCCTGCCCCGGCCGGATGGCGTTGCGGTAGCGGATTTCCCACGGAGTAATCCCCACCATCTCTGCCAGCAGATTTAAGTTACACTCCGTAGCAAAGCAGCTCTGGGTTACGCCAAACCCGCGGAACGCTCCCGCAGGCGGATTATTGGTATAGACGGCAGTGCCGTCGATATCGATGTTCTGATAATTGTAAGGACCTGCCGCGTGGGTACAGAGCCTCTGAAGCACCGGGCCTCCCAAAGAAGCGTAAGCACCGGTATCCGTAATCACCTTCGCCGTCATGCCGGTTAAATATCCGTTTTCGTCACAGGCTGTGGTGAACTCCATCCACGCCGGATGGCGTTTCGGATGAATCATAATGCTTTCTTTTCTCGTCAGCCTCACCTTAACCGGCTTTCCCGTATGGTAAGCGAGAAGGGCCGCATGATGCTGTACCGCCATGTCCTCCTTGCCGCCGAAGCCGCCGCCTACCAGTTTGTTGATGACATGGACCCTGGAAAGCTCCCAGCCCAGCATTCCGGCGCATTCGCGCTGCGTATCATACGTGCCCTGGTCTGAAGAATAGATCAGAGCCTCTTCTTTTTCCCTGTCTACAATGGCGACTGCACACTCGGGCTCCAGGAACGCGTGCTCTGTAAATGGAGTGCGGTATTCCTTTGTCATCACGTATTTGGAGTTCTCGATGGCCTTCTTCGCATCGCCGCGCACCAGGTGCTCATGGGCCAGCACGTTTCCGGTCTCATGAACCAGCGGCGCATCCGGTTTTAAAGCTTCCTGCGGGCTGAATACGCCCTCCAGTTCCTCGTATTCGATCTTCACCAGCTTTTTGGCCTCTTCCAGAATCTCCGGCGTATCGGCCGCTACCAGGCAGACCGCGTCGCCCACGTAACGGGTGATCTCACCTACCGGGATCATGGTATCCCAGTCCTTCTTCAGATGGCCTACTTTATTGCCGCCCGGAACGTCATCGGCGGTTAAGACCGCCCGGACCCCCGGCAGAGCAAGCGCTTCCGACTTATCGATGGACAGAACCCTCGCCCTCGGATACGGTGTGCGGATGGCGCTTCCGTAGATCATGCCTTCCACTTCCATATCGTCCACGTACTCCCCGTAGCCCAGTACCTTCTCCGGTACATCCACACGGTGGGCGCGCTGTCCGATATGATCCACCACCGGCGCCTTCAAATCCTTAGCGTCCTCGCGGAACAGCTTTGCCGCCAGCAGAATCGCGTCGATAATCTTCTTATATCCTGTACAGCGGCAGATATTGCCGCGGATCGCAAAGGCAGCCTCGTCGCGGGTCGGATCCGGATTCTGGTCAATCAGCCCCTTTGCACACATCACCATGCCGGGGATGCAGAAGCCGCACTGCACGGCTCCCGCTTCTCCAAAGGCATAGACAAATACTTCTTTTTCCCTGTCACTGAGCCCTTCTACTGTTACGATGGATTTTCCCTCCATCTTTGAAACCTTCTGGACACAGGCCTTGGTGGCCTTTCCGTCGATCAGAACCGTACACGTTCCACAGGCGCCCTCGCTGCAGCCATCTTTGACGGATTTGAGCCCCAGATCGTTTCTCAGCACATCAATCAGCTTCCGGTCCTCTTCTACGGCAACACTCGTTCCATTTACCTGTAAGGTATACATAAGTTCACCTGCTTTCCCTATGCTAATAGGTAATCATAATCTTTGCAGACAGTTTCCATGACTTTACGCAAGCCCTCCGGAATTACGCTCTCGCTGTCCGCCGCATTCCAAGTATAGATGTTTCCAAGATAACGCACTTTACAGGAAACAGCAGCCCGGTCGAGGACGACAAAGCCCTGATTTTTGCTGTTTTCCATATCCGCTTCATTGGCAAACAGGGTAAATTTATCTAAGTACGGAGCACTGTCGTACGGGCAGAAGCTCTTACAGTTGCCGCACTCATTACACATATAATCCACGTGAATAATCTGGTGTTTTTCCATTCCCGGTACACGGATCGCTATGTTGGCACGGTTCGGACATACCTCCGCACAGTTCTCACAGATATTGGAGCAGCCGAGGCAGCGTGTGCTGTCTTCCTTATATTCCTTCGTCCCGGCCAGAATACCGCGTCTGTCATAGAGTTTTCCCAAATCCTTCACGGTATCATCAAAGTCTCTGGCTGCCTTTCCGCCGATGATGGCTTCCACAGCCATTCTGGCATCACGCATGGCTTCAACGACCGTCTTCGGCCCGTATAAGCCGTCACCGACTGCATAAACGCCTGAAACGGAGGTTTCCAGTGTCTCCTCGTTTACCATGGCTCTTCCTCTGTCATTCACATGGATTCCGTTGGCCTTTAAGAAATCGGTCGGAACCTGCTCACCGACTGCCGCAATTACGGTATCCGCAGGAATTTCCACGGTCTCGCCCGTCTCTGACACGCCTCTTCTGCCGGAAGCGTCGTAATCAGACAGCTTCATCACATTGCAGAGCAGCTTTCCATTTTCCAGCTTCACAGGAGATAAAAGCTCCTTAAACTCTACGCCGTCTTCCACTGCCATTACAAGCTCTTCCTCATCGGCCGGCATAAAGCGTTTCGTTCTTCTGTATACGAGATAGGAGTGTTCTACCCCTTTCGTCCTCTTTACGGCTCTGGCCGTATCCATCGCGGTGTTTCCTCCGCCGATAACAACGACATTTTTGCCGATATTAACATTTCCATCAGAAGCCTTAAACTGTGCCAGGAAATCAAGGGCGTTCATGGCCTCTCCCGCCTCCAGCTTAAGTACGCCCGGTTTGGAAGCGCCTGTAGCCAGAATAATGTAATCATAGCCTGCCTTCTTCAAATCCTCCAGGCTCTCCACTCTCGTGTTCAGCTTCACCTCTGCACCGTAAGCCGTAGCCAGCGCCACATCCTTTGCAATCGCTTCATCAGAGATACGGAATCCCGGAATCACATGCTTCACCACGCCGCCAAGGCTGTCGCCAGCCTCGAAGATCGTAGCCGGATATCCATTCTTCGTCAGGAAATACGCAGCCGCCAGACCAGCCGGGCCGCCGCCGACAACAGCAGTTTTCTTTCCCTTCAGCTCTCCAGCCTTGATTTCCTTCATCAGAGCATCGTAACCGCCTTCCGCACACACCAGCTTGACGCCGCGGATATTGACCGGATCCTCATAGAAGTTGCGGTTACATTTGCTCATACAGTTATGCGCACAGATGGTACCCGTGATAAATGGAAGCGGATTCTTCTCTGCGATCACCTTCATGGCCTCCTCATACTTACCGGCTCCGGAAAGCTGTAAATACGTGGTTACATCCTGGTGAATCGGACATCCCTCTTTACACGGCGCCACATAGCAGTCTGTAAGCGGAACCGGTTTGTTCATCTTTCTGGACGGAAGCGGTTTCACTGCCTTTACATGGTGTTCGTCCGTAATCGCGGACTCCGCCAGCTTTGCTGTCTTCTCCGGGTCCACGCCTGTAAATTCCACGCTTCCACATTCCGCCGAACGCAGGTGAGGACTTACCAGTTCCAGTTCCTTCGCCATCTGATCCAGTCTCTGGTATCCGCCCGGCTTTAACAGGGTGGTAGCTACCGTTACCGGCCAGATTCCCGCATCGATGATACCCTTAATATTATGATAGTCAGCGCCGCCCGAATAAGAGATTCTCAGCTTTCCGTCAAATTCCTTCGCCAGTTTCGCAGCCAGGGAAATGGACAGCGGATACAGGGACTTTCCTGACATATACATCTCTTCACTCGGAAGCTCGTTCTGTTTCACATCAACCGGGAATGTATTGGTAATCTTCACGCCAAATTCCAGATTCTTCTCTCCAGCCAGTTTCATCAGCCTCTGAAGCATCGGAACCGCATCCTGATACTGTAAATCATCGAGGAAATGGAAATCACCGAAGGCGACGTAATCGTATCCCATCTCATCCATGGTCTTTCTTGCAAATTCATATCCGAGAAGAGTCGGATTGCACTTGATAAAGGTATGAAGCCCCTTCACCTCGATCAGGTACTTAGCGATCCGCTCGATCTCCTGCGGCGGGCAGCCATGCAGTGTGGAAAGCGTGACGGAATTACAGATATTGGAAGAAATGCCTTCGATATCCTCTTTCGTCACATGCTGAAACATGGAAACGTTCTCCAGCAGGTACTGTCTGCAGTTTCTAAAGGTCTCCGTATCCTTCGCATCCTTCATGGACTCAATGAAGGAATCAATCTTCGGGGACTTAATGCCTTCCAGATCGTATCCCACGCTCATATTGAACTGGAACCCATCCATGGAGCCCAGTCCATACTCCTTCGCCATAATGCTCAGTAAAAACCATGCCTTTATGTACTCTTCCTGTGCCTGCGGAACGTAAAGCTCTGTAGACCACTCACAGTTGTAACACTCATCATCGGCCTTAATACAGGGCTTATTCACCGGAAGATCCTCACCATCGATGATCTGAACCGTCTTAAGCTCAAAGAACCGGCTTCCCGCATAGTAAGCCGCTGCAATATTCTGGGTCAGCTGGGTATGAGGGCCCGCCGCCGGACCAATCGGAGTCTCCAGCGTCCTGCCAAAGATCTTCCTGTTATTCTCCGCCTTCGCCTGGTAAGGTCTGTAAACGCCAAATACCGTTCCTTTCTCCTTATGTTCCTTCATTACCCACTCCACTAACTGTGAAAATGGCATTGGTGTCATTCTGTCTCCCATCATTAACCTCCTGATTTGCGGGTATTTATCTTTTTAGATGTATTGGCTGCCGGGTCCGCGGTTTTTGGAGGATATCCCGGCTGCCGCTGAAAAAAAGAAAACACCTCGCTGTGAATTTTCTAATATTTTCTTTCTGCTTTATTGGTATTGTGATCATTACTTCAAAATTCTGAATCATACAAAACTCTTTTACATTACAATTACTGTCTTCATTTTACATCAATCAAAAGCCTTTCCCACTGGAATCTTCTGCCTGCATTTTCTGCTTTTGTTCCGCCAGTCCTATTGGCCTTTCTACCTGCTGTTGATTCGGTCTGCCAGTTCTTTCGCCGCCTGTCTGCAGTCAGCCATGACTTTCTCTTCGTCGATGTTTGTCAGGATTCTGTCTTTCATTAAGACTTTTCCGTTGCCTACCGTCGTTGTCACGCTTCTTCCGGTCATGCCGAAAAGAATATGACTGTTTACGTTGTCTGCATTCATCGGGGTCAGCGGGATATAGTCGGTTACGATGACATCGGCTGCCGCACCTTCTTTTAAGACGCCGAGAGGCTTCTTGAAGTAGCGGTTGGCAATCTTTGCATTTCCTTCAAACAGCATCTGCGGTACCTCGCCCCAGGCTGCATTCGGATCGCAGAGATGGTGTTTGTGAAGTACGTTGGCAACCTTATAGGACTCCGTCATATCGTGTGTGTATCCATCGGTTCCGAGACCGGTTAAGATTCCTCTGTGAACGATCTCCATGGTTGGAGGACAGCCGCAGGCATTGCCCATGTTGGATTCCGGATTATGTACCACCATGGTATCGGTTTCCTTAATTAATTCCATCTCGTGAGGATTTACGTAGATGCAATGGCCAAGCAGCGTCTTCGGGCCAAGGATATTGCAGTCCATCAGACGGTCTACAATACGCTTGCCGTATTTCTTTAAGCAGTCATGAAGGTCTTCAATGCCTTCCGCCACATGAATATGGTAGCCCACCTCGGCCGGTTTGTTGGCCGCAGCCAGTTCCATGGTCTCGTCGGAGATTGTAAACTGTGCGTGCATACCCATCATTCCCGCGATCATGTCACTGTCGTCTGCCAGTGCGTGCTTGATAAATGCCGCATTTTCCATGACTGCTTCCCTGGCTTTATCCATGCCGTCACGGTCGGATATCTCGTAGCATAAGCAGGAACGGACGCCTGTCTCTTTTGCCGCTTCTTCTATTTTAAACAGGGAATCGCGGATATGGCCAAAGCTTGCATGGTGGTCAAAGGTGGTGGTAATACCGTTCTTAATAGAATCGATGTAGGTCGCCATCGCGGAAAGCCTTGTCTCCTCCAGCGTTAAGTTGCGGTCGATCGTCCACCACATTCCGTCCAGGATCTCTAAAAATCCGTGCGGATCGTAGCCTTTGATGCTTAACCCTCTCGCAAACGCGCTGTAGATGTGCTCATGGGCATTGATAAACGCCGGCATGATAACGCCGCCTTTGGCATCGATATATTCTGCATCGGGATATGCTTCCTTTATCTCTTTTGTTGCTCCTACTTTAATAATAGTGGATCCATCCATCGCCACTGCTCCATCTTCCAAAAACGGAGCCTCCGGGTTTCTTGTGATCATTCTTCCATTACCGATAATCAGCATGTCTCCATCTCCTTTTCTCTCTTTTTCCTTATTTCTCGTCAAAATCTCAAAAATTTTGAGTATACAGTGTGCACATGGAACCTTCCCGTCTCCAGCGCTTTGTTCTTGCATACTGTCTATGAGAAATTTTCCCTTCCCATCATTTTTATGCAGTTTATACTATAAATATCTTTATAGGTACAGTGTATCATCTAAAAGTAAGAAATGCAAGATGAAAATACAAAAAAAATTAGTTTGCCTAAAAATTTTTTAGAAAAAGTATTGATTTTTCATTTTTTTATGTTATGATGGGAGTATAAGAAATCACTTTTCAAGCAAGGGGGGTTGCAAGATGGATTCAAAGCTCGAACAACTGACACAGATTGCACACGGTGTGGCATCCCATTTTGGAAACGCCTGTGAGGTGGTCATCCACGACTTAAAAAAGCAGGATATAGAAAGCTCTATCGTCTATATCGAAAACGGTCACGTAAGCAACCGGAAGCTGGGAGACGGACCCTCGGAAATCGTTCTCGAAACGCTGAACCGGGATCCCGAATGCTTAAAAGACCGGCTGTCCTATTTAACGAAGACAGATGACGGACGGATTTTAAAATCCAGCACCATGTATATAAGAGGAAAGGACGGTTCCGTTGATTATATCTTTTCCTTAAATTATGACATCACAGGGCTGCTTACCGTAGACAATGCGATCCGCTCTCTCATCTCCACCGCGGAGATGGCAGGAGAAGACAGGCAGCCAAGAAAGATTACACACAACGTCAATGATCTTTTAGACACCCTGATCGAACAGTCCGTACAGCTGGTTGGCAAACCGGTAGCTCTGATGAGCAAGGACGACAAGATCACCGCGATTCAGTATTTGAACGATGCCGGAGCGTTCCTGATTACCAAATCCGGCGACAAGGTTTCCAACTTTTTCGGAATATCCAAGTTCACACTCTACAGCTACATGGACGCCGGAAAAGAAAACAGATAATTCATATAAAACATATTAAATAAGAAGAAGGAGAATCAAACATCATGAATCCAATCGAATGGGTGGTTAACACCATGCCGAAGACAGATGACAAGAATTTATCTGTCATGGCGCTGGACGAAATCGGAAAGGCAAGGAAATTCCATGAAAGCTTCCCGCAGTACAGCAAGACGCCGCTTGCCAAACTCGACCACATGGCCGAATACTTAGGTCTGGGTCAGGTTTACGTGAAGGACGAATCCTACCGCTTCGGTTTAAACGCTTTCAAGGTACTGGGTGGTTCCTTCGCCATTGCGAAGTACATAGCACAGCAGACAGGAAAAGACGTTTCCGATCTTCCATACAGTGTTTTAACTTCCGAAGAGCTTCGGAAAGAATTTGGTCAGGCTACCTTCTTTACAGCTACAGACGGCAACCACGGACGAGGCGTTGCATGGGCTGCCAACCGGTTAGGACAGAAAGCGGTTGTCTTCATGCCGAAGGGCTCCACCATCACCCGTTTTAACAACATCAAGGCAGAGGGCGCAGAGGTTACCATCGAGGAAGTCAACTATGACGAATGTGTCCGTATGGCCGCCGACGCTGCTTCCAAAACAGAACACGGCGTTGTCGTACAGGATACTGCGTGGGACGGCTACGAAGAGATTCCGGCATGGATCATGCAGGGATACGGAACCATGGCGATGGAGGCCGGCGAGCAGTTGGAGGAATACGGCTGTGACAGACCGACTCACGTATTCGTTCAGGCAGGCGTCGGTTCACTTGCCGGAGCCGTACAGGGCTACTTCGCAAACCGCTATCCGGAGAATCCTCCCAAGGTTGTCGTTGTAGAAGCAGATGTTGCGGCCTGTCTCTACAAGGGCGCGAAAGCCGGCGACGGCGGCATTCAGATCGTAGACGGCGATATGCAGACCATCATGGCCGGTTTAGCCTGCGGCGAGCCGAATACCATCTCCTGGGATATTTTAAAGAATCACGCAGACACCTTCGTCTCCGCTCCAGACTGGGCAGCGGCAAAAGGCATGAGAATGCTGGCGGCTCCGATTAAGGGAGACGTATCCGTAACGTCCGGTGAGTCCGGCGCAGCTCCATTCGGAATTCTGGCCTGCATCATGACCATGGATGAGTACAAAGATTTAAGAGACCACTTAGGACTCAACAAAGATTCAAAGGTTCTCCTCTTCTCCACCGAGGGCGACACCGACCCGGACCGCTACAAAGCAATCGTTTGGGAAGGCAAAGAACGCTAGGCATAATTTTCTTTTGATGAGCCAAAGGCGAATCGAACTATATTATAAAATAATAATAAAACGGAGGGTATTAAAATCATGGATTACGCAAAAATCAAAGAGGCAGCAAAAAATTACGAAGCTGACATGACCAGGTTTTTAAGAGACATCGTAAAGTTCCCGGGTGAGAGCTGTGACGAGAAGGCTCATATCGACCGCATCGCAGAAGAGATGAGAAAACTGGAATTTGACAAAGTTGTTATCGATGATATGGGAAATGTTCTCGGCTACATGGGAACAGGCGCTACCTTAATCGGCTTCGACGCCCATATCGATACGGTAGGAATCGGCAACAAGAGCAACTGGAACTTCGATCCGTACGAAGGCTATGAGAATGACACTGAGATCGGCGGCCGCGGCGTTTCCGATCAGTGCGGCGGCATCGTATCAGCCGTTTACGGAGCCAGAATCATGAAGGATTTAGGTCTTTTAAGCGACAAATACACCGTTCTGGTAACCGGTACGGTTCAGGAAGAAGACTGTGACGGTCTCTGCTGGCAGTACATCATCAACGAAGACAAGGTTCGTCCGGAATTCGTTGTATCCACAGAGCCTACTGACGGCGGTATCTACCGCGGCCAGAGAGGACGTATGGAAATCCGTGTAGACGTAAAAGGCGTTTCCTGCCACGGCTCCGCTCCGGAACGCGGCGACAACGCGATCTACAAGATGGCCGACATTCTTCAGGATGTACGCGCATTAAATGAAAATGACGCAGCCGACGACAAGGAAGTCAAAGGCCTCGTTAAGATGCTGGACGAAAGCTACAACGCAGAATGGAAAGAAGCCAACTTCTTAGGACGCGGTACTGTAACCGTTTCAGAAATCTTCTTTACATCACCAAGCCGCTGTGCTGTTGCCGACTCCTGTTCCGTATCCTTAGACCGTCGTATGACAGCCGGCGAGACATGGGAAAGCTGCTTAGAGGAAATCCGCAGCTTACCGAGCGTCAAAAAATACGGCAATGATGTAACCGTATCCATGTATGAATATTCCCGTCCTTCCTACAAAGGACTTACTTATCCGATCGAGTGCTACTTCCCGACATGGGTTATTCCGGAGGATCACAAGGTAACAAAATCTCTGGAAGAAGCCTATAAGAACTTATACGGCGATGTTCGTATCGGCGCAGAAGAAACACTTGCCATGAGAACAGCCCGTCCATTGACAGACAAATGGACCTTCTCCACCAACGGCGTTTCCATCATGGGACGCAACGGTATTCCGTGTATCGGCTTTGGACCTGGCGCAGAGGCTCAGGCTCACGCTCCGAACGAGAAGACATGGAAGCAGGATTTAGTAACGTGTGCAGCCGTTTACGCAGCACTTCCTTCTATCTACTGCGAGAAATAATTATTTAGCCAATCAGTTGCCATTTTGTAACCATATATGCCGGCTGCAGGTCCTCCTTAAAACCTGCAGCCACCCCTAAAACAATCACTCTTGCCGGCAGCCTTCATTCCTTCCCCAAATCTATGACGGGCTGTACAGCATGCAGGATAGATACCAAATAACATTACACTTTATTTCAGGAGGCTTTATACCAATATGAAAACCTTACAGGATTACATCGACAAATTAAACGCTTTAAATTTCAAGGAAATGTACAACAATGATTTCTTTTTAACCTGGGAAAAGACAGACGAAGAACTGGAAGCTGTCTGGACCGTTGCTGACGCGCTCCGCTTCATGAGAGAAAACAACATTTCCACAAAGGTATTCGAGAGCGGCCTCGGAATCTCCTTATTCCGTGACAACTCCACACGTACCCGTTTCTCCTTCGCTTCCGCATGTAACTTACTCGGTCTGGAAGTCCAGGACTTAGACGAGGGCAAGTCTCAGGTAGCTCACGGCGAGACCGTTCGCGAAACAGCCAACATGATCTCCTTCATGGCTGATGTAATCGGTATCCGTGATGACATGTACATCGGCAAGGGCAACGCTTATATGCACGAAGTTGTTGACTCTGTTACACAGGGCCACAAGGACGGAATCTTAGAGCAGAAGCCAACCTTAGTAAACTTACAGTGTGATATTGACCATCCGACACAGTGTATGGCTGATATGTTACATATTATCCATGAGTTCGGCGGCCTTGAGAACTTAAAAGGCAAAAAGCTGGCTATGACATGGGCTTACTCTCCTTCCTACGGCAAACCGTTATCCGTTCCTCAGGGCGTCATCGGTCTGATGACACGTATGGGCATGGAAGTTGTTTTAGCTCATCCGGAAGGCTACGAGGTTATGCCTGAGGTTGAGGAAGTTGCAAGAAAGAACGCTGAGAAGTCCGGCGGTTCCTTCCGCGTATCCCACGACATGGCTGACGCATTCAAAGACGCTGACATCGTTTACCCGAAGAGCTGGGCTCCATTCGCAGCAATGGAAAAGAGAACGAACCTTTACGGCGAAGGCGACACAGAGGGCATCAAGGCTCTGGAGAAGGAATTACTGGCTCAGAACGCAGAGCACAAAGACTGGTGCTGTACTGAAGAGCTCATGAAGACCACAAAGGATGGCAAGGCTCTGTACTTACACTGCTTACCGGCAGATATCAATGACGTAAGCTGTGTAGACGGTGAAGTAGAAGCTTCCGTATTCGACCGTTACCGCGATCCGTTATACAAAGAAGCAAGCTTCAAGCCATACGTAATCGCCGCTATGATCTTCCTTGCCAAGTTTGAGAATCCACAGGAAATCTTAAAGAAGCTGGAAGAAAGAAACACGCCACGCGTATTCAAATAAAGAATTGGAATCCGGGCGCACCCGCTGCCAGCGAGTAGCAGGTGCGTCCTTTTTTATTCCCGCGGCCCCGCACGAAAAGTGCCGGGCGGCCATTTTTCCATCGAACGCGCCGCAAGGCTGCGTGAGGCGGATTTCTAAAAAAACCGGTGGAGGGTTTATTCAATGAACAAAAAGAAAAGAATCGTCATCGCCCTGGGCGGCAATGCCTTAGGCAATACACTGCCGGAACAGATGACGGCAGTTAAAATCACGGCAAAAGCGATCGTAGACCTGATCGAAGAAGGCTGCGAGGTTGTCGTTGCACACGGCAACGGACCTCAGGTCGGCATGATCAACAACGCCATGAGCGCACTGAGCCGTGAAGATCCGAATCAGCCGAATACCCCTCTCTCCGTCTGTGTAGCCATGAGCCAGGCTTATATCGGCTATGACTTACAGAATGCGCTGAGAGAGGAATTATTAAACAGAAACATCACGGATATTCCGGTTACGACCATGATCACACAGATCCGTGTCGACGCGGAGGATCCTGCATTTAACGCACCTTCCAAGCCAATCGGCCATTTTATGACAGAAGAACAGGCTAAGATTGCGGAAGAAAAATACGGATATATCATGAAGGAAGACGCAGGCCGCGGCTACCGCCGTGTCGTTGCTTCTCCTAAGCCCGCCGAAATCATTGAAATCGGCGCAATCCGTTCCCTCGTGGACTCCGGACAGCTGGTTATCGCCTGCGGCGGAGGCGGAATCCCGGTTACTCTGATCGGGAACCATTTAAAAGGCGCAAGTGCCGTAATTGACAAAGACTTTGCAAGTGAACTGCTGGCTGAAGAGCTGGATGCTGATTTTTTAATCATCTTAACCGCAGTGGAAAAGGTCGCTATTAACTTCGGAAAACCGGAAGAGAAATGGTTGGACGATATCACAACAGACGATGCCAGAAAGTATATGGACGAAGGTCATTTTGCTCCGGGTTCCATGCTTCCGAAGGTACAGGCTGCTGTGAAATTCGCAGATTCCAAGGATGGGCGCAACGCACTCATCACTCTGCTTGAAAAAGCAAAAGAGGGAATCCTGGGGAAAACCGGTACTCGCATTCATCAGTAATATTCAGCAGCCTTTCAGACGGCTCATTTCCTGATTGTTTTTTCGGTCTGGAAATGACCGGTCTGGGCTGTTATAATTTTCTGCCGGAAAACTGCGATCCGGTTTTCCGGAGTACTTCCAAAACCTAAGGAGGAACTCTCTCTATGAAACAGTCAAATAAAGAATACGCTTCTATTTTTCAGTTGGACGGCATCCCAAAATTCTCCCAGGCACTGCCGTTAGCACTTCAGCACGTGGTAGCCATGATCGTCGGCTGTGTTACTCCGGCAATCATCGTGTCCAATGTCGCTAACTTATCAGGCGCTGACCGGGTTATCCTGATTCAGGCCGCACTTGTAGTATCCGCACTGTCAACCCTGCTGCAGCTGTTTCCCATCGGGAAAAAAGGAAGCTTCCGTCTCGGAGCAGCCCTTCCTGTCATCATGGGCATCAGCTTCGCATACGTTCCCAGTATGCAGTCCATTGCTGCGGACTTTGGTATTCCTGCCATTTTAGGCGCTCAGATTGTCGGTGGTGTCGTTGCCTTCATCGTGGGTGCTTTTGTCATGCAAATTCGTAAATTTTTCCCGCCGCTGATCACGGGTACCGTAGTCTTCACCATTGGTTTATCGCTGTACCCCACAGCCATCAATTACATGGCCGGAGGAACCTCCAGCCCGACTTATGGATCCTGGCAGAACTGGGCCATTGCATTCCTGACCCTGATCGTAGTAACTGTCCTGAACCATTTCGGAAAAGGAATCTTCAAGCTGGCTTCCATTCTGATCGGTATTATTGTCGGCTATATCGTCTCACTCTTCTTTGGTATGGTCGATTTCTCCAGCATCGGGGCAGCGGCAGCCTTCCAGGTTCCGCAGCCGCTTCATTTTGGAATTATGTTTGAACCATCCTCCTGTATCGCCATCGGTATTCTGTTTGCGATCAACTCCATACAGGCGATCGGAGACTTTACAGCAACCACCAGCGGTTCCATTGACCGTGAACCGACCGACAAAGAACTTCAGGGCGGCATCATGGGATACGGTGTCACCAACATCCTCGGCGCTCTGTTAGGCGGCCTTCCAACCGCCACCTACAGCCAGAACGTCGGTATCGTTACAACGACGAAGGTAGTCAACCGCTGTGTCCTGGGGCTTACCGCTGCCATTCTCCTTGCAGCCGGTTTGATCCCGAAGTTCTCCGCACTGCTCACCACCATTCCCCAATGCGTTCTGGGCGGCGCAACCGTATCTGTCTTTGCTTCTATCGCCATGACCGGTATGAAGCTCGTTATGTCGGAAGAGATGACTTACCGCAACTCTTCTATCGTGGGACTTGCCGCAGCGCTCGGCATGGGTATCTCCCAGGCCACCGCAGCACTATCCACATTCCCCAGCTGGGTAGTCACCATCTTCGGCCGTTCACCGGTCGTAGTCGCTACCATCGTGGCGGTCCTGCTGAACATTATTCTTCCGAGAGAAGGCAAAAAAGCAAACCAGAAATAAGATGAATCATAATTGAAAACACCCTGTGACCGGTAAATGGCCACAGGGTGTTTTCAATTATTTTATTTCAGCTAAACGGCCGGTTTCACAGCCTTCATCTTTTTTTCCGAATAGCCCATACAGTACACAATCGCCACAAGGGTAGCGGCCATGCATATGGCGCACAGAGGCCAGATGATGCTGTAATCGCCAGTGATATCAAAGAGGAGCGATACTAAAACCGTGCCGATCACTCCGCCGAACCGGTTGACCGAAACCACGGTTCCATAGATTGGGCCGTAGTCCCTGGTTCCGAATATTTTACTGGTCAGCAGAGCCGGGAGAACCGATGTAATACCGGAAGCCAGACCATAGAGCACAATCAGTAAGTAGATGAACGTCTTATTGCCCGCCATGATGAAGCACAGGAAGGCCAGTACCCCGACGACGCAGATATAGATGCTGCCGATTTTTTCACCGAAACGGTCTATGATATATCCCAGCAAAAGCTTACCGCCAATAGCCACCGCCATGTAAGCGGACAGTACTTTAGCGGCAACCGCGCTTCCGTACCCGATATCAGTTAAATACGCCGGCAGCTGTAATGCAGCGCCTGTTGCAAAGGTCATTGCAAATATGGAAAGCAGAAAAACATAGAAAGCAGGGCTTCTGCGCGCTTCCGCCATGGTAAACCCGACCGGCGCAGGCTTCTTTGCCGCAGCCTGTTCCCCGACCGGCTCGTCAGCGCCCAGCGGCTGAAGATTCTTGTCCGCCGGAGTGGAACGCACGATGAAGACGGTACACGGAATCATGATAACCAGCATGATAAGACCTACAATTTTGTCCGACATACGCCAGCCCATGCTGGAAATCAGGCGTTCCACGATCGGGCTGAATATAACGCCGCCGACGCTGATTCCGAGAGAAGCCGTGCTGACTGCAAATCCGCGGCGCTTTTTAAACCAGGCCGTCAGCAGGATGGAGTTGGGCAGTACTGTATTTCCGGTAAAGAAGACGCCCTTCACAGCCGCCAGAACCAGGATGGATACCATGTTTGGCATGAAACCGCGGCCAATGGTACAGAGTGCCGTCATCGCGGTACAGATGGTCAATACGACTCTGGCGTCATACTTCTTATACATCTTTCCCCAGAACGGAGCCGTCAGCACCGCACCGGCCGCCATGAGAACGCTCTGCAGCGAAAGCATGACACGGGGAACCTCCAGCTCCTGATACATGGGTACCATGTAGAGAGAGGCAACCTGCATGACCAGCACATGCACCGTCATGTTCATTAAAAAACATACCACTAAAATATACCATGCGTAATGAATCTTTTTCTTCGAAGCCTGATTTTCCATTTACCCTTCCTCCTGTGTCTTTCTGCTCTGTTTCTCCAGCCAGCTGACAGCGGCATACGCATACGCCGCCGCACCGACAGGCAGACATTTTTCATTGAACTGTACCTTAGGATGGTGCTGGCCGTACACCTCTTTTTCCTCGATTCTCGCCCCCAGCACAAGGAATGACGCCGGAACCTGCTGTGCAATAAATGAGAAATCTTCCGATCCCGGGAAAGATTTATCTACAAAACGGACCTGCTTCTCTGAAAACAGCTCACACAGACTGTCCTTTATCTCTGCAGCCAGTTCCCTGTCACAGACCATGGGCACAGCGTAGGCAGGCTCAAAGCTGACTTTTGCACTGCCCCGGAACGCGCCTGCAACGCCTTCGCAGATTTCCTGCATTCTGGCGCGCAGCTTCTCTCTGACCTCATTGTCGAAGGTTCTGATCGTTCCCTGCATCTTCACCTCTTCCGGAATCACATTGAAGGTAGTTCCTCCGTGAATGCTGCCGATGGTCATGACTCCGATCTCTCCGGCCTTCAGCTCACGCGCCTGAAGTTCCTGAAGCGCGGTATGGATATGGCATGCAATAGCGATGGGATCGACCCCTTCATCGGGACGGCTTCCGTGGCATCCCTTCCCTGTCACCGTAATGGTGAAGGAATCATTGGATGCGGCCGTCGGTCCCTGAAATGCCAGAACCGCACCTGCCGGAACCCCGGAATTCACATGAAAGGCCAGCGCCGCATCCACACTGGGATTCGTAAGAATTCCGGCATCAATCATGGCCCGCGCCCCGCATAAGGTCTCTTCCCCTGGCTGGAACATGAGTTTTACCGTACCCTTTAGCTCGTCCTCATGTTCCTTTAAAATCTGTGCGGCTCCCAGCAGCATGGCAGTATGTAAGTCATGGCCGCAGCAATGGGCTGCTCCCGGATTCTGTGATGCAAACGGCAGTCCGCTCTCCTCTTCCATGGGCAGTGCATCCATATCGGCCCGCAGAAGCAGCGTCTTTCCCGGAACACCAGCCAGCGTGCATACGCCGCCGCCTATTCTCTGCGGCTCATACCCCATCTCTTTCAGCCGGTTATACACGTAATCCACCGTATGCTCCAGATTCATACCCAGTTCCGGCTTCGAATGCAGCACTCTTCTGTCTTTCACAATAACGGGAGCGAGTTCTTTCGCTCTATCCAGATAAGACATTTTTATCCCCTCCATTTATTCAATATTTTAATATTTATTATGCATATTATTTATTAAATGTCAAGTAAATATTTTTATTATTTATTATTTTATTATCATGATTGAATAAATATCCTTGCGTTTAAAATCGCCGCCTGATATAATAAAGCGGTCAAGGTGGTGATCAATCATGAGCTGTAAAGCAGCCTTAATCTCTTCTGCGGAACACTGTGACTATATCCGCGGAATCATGAAAAATATCGAATTGAATTATGAATTAGATTACGTAGTATGCCCTTCCTTTCGGGATCTCCCAAATGTTTTTGCAGAGATTCAGAATCAGTACGACGCGTTCTGCACGACGGGAGCGTTTGCGAGGGAAGCGATCCTGCGGACACACGGCGCGGCAGAGAAGCCCTTCGTCAGCATTTCCGAATCGCCCGCTGAATTCTATCAGATCCTGTTTCATCTTCTATATGAAGACCGTACCTGCGATCTTTCCAGGATTGTATTTGACCACTCTCTCTGGATTCCCGGGCTTGAGGTCATAACGGCTCTCGATTATGCAAAGGGCAGCGTGCGGTTCGACGATAAAAAGCGCATGGAATTTCTGGACCGTTTTCCTCTCGAAGAGCTCCTGGATGTGGACCGCACCATTGTGGAGAATGCAAAAGCGCGGTGGGCTGACGGCGCCTTTGATCTCATCATCTGCCGCCACAGCTATGCCTACGCCTTTTTAAAGGAGAACGGCATACCGTGTCAATTCGCGTATCCCACGCCGGATAATGTGATCGATACGCTGGTTCACTTACAGGATGAGCTGAGCCTGATGCAGATGAACGATAATCTGCCCGGCGTCGTCTATTTAACCAGTCCCTCCATGCAGGCTGCTTCCGCGGAGGACATCGTTCCCGAGAGCATTGAGCTTCAGAAGTGCCTGCTGGACTTCGATCAGGAATATACGACAGGACTGATGATGAAAAAAGCGCTGGGGGGATTTGAACTCTACACGACGAGACGCACGCTACAGCGGATCACCGATAACTTCACCCAGTGCCGGCTCTGCACCTACATGCTCGGAAGACTGGGACTGGAGCTGTCCGTAGGATACGGCATCGGCCGCGACGTCATGAGCGCCCGCACCCACGCGTTGGAGGCATACAACCTTTCAGTGAAAAGCGGAAAAAGCTATGTGATCGGCTGCTCAGGCAGTGCTCCCAGAGTGCTGGAAGGCGCCGGCGCCCCTACCGCAGATGAGGTTTCTGAAAAACTGAAAAAAGCGTCTCAGGATACAGGGCTGTCCGTGATGACGCTGCAGCGCATCCGTTCTGCAGTGGATCTGCAGGGAAATTCTGACATTACAACGCAGGACTTAGCAGGAACCCTGCAGGTCACTGTGGCCAATGCCAACCGTTTTGTCAATCATCTTCTGTCCGCAGGCTATGCGGAGGCTCCGGCTCCGCTGAACCATAGAGACCGTATACCACCATTCTGCGAAACAGAAAA